>ENA-UOOA01000404-UOOA01000404.1-human-gut-metagenome-genome-assembly--contig:-P61old-NODE-404-length-92681-cov-140.266437_pt1 | contig 92681 bp, 64 predicted proteins | sample MGYA00242467_ERZ724014 | MGnify/ENA metagenome assembly ERZ724014 | reverse complement strand
ACAGCGGGTTCTTCCGTCACAGCGGGCTCGACAGCGGGTTCTTCCGTCGCAGCGGGTTCAACAGCGGGTTCTTCCGTCACAGCGGGCTCGACAGCGGGTTCTTCCGTCGCAGCGGGTTCAACAGCGGGTTCTTCCGTCACATCCGGCTCAGCGGCGGGTTCTTCCGTCGCTTCGGGTTCAACAGCGGGTTCTTCCGTCACATCCGGCTCAGCGGCGGGTTCTTCCGTCGCTTCGCCGTTCAGCGCGCTCTGCGCCAAGCCGAGGTTCTGCATCAGCTCATCCAGCTGGGCGGACACGTTGTCGAGGTAGCCCTGCGCCGCCGCCTGATTCGCCTTTGCGGTGTCCAGTTCAGCGGTCAGCGTTTCCACCTGCGCCTTGTTCGCTTCGTTTTCGTCGTTCAGCACAACCAGCTGGGCTTCCAGCTCCGCCACCTTTGCGGTGGATTCTTCCAGCACCAGCTGCGCTTCGCGGAGGTCATTCTGCGCGGTGGTCAGTTCCGCCTGCGCCGTCTCCTTGTCAGCAATGGTCTGCTGGAGTTCGGTGTTGCTGGCGGCCAGCTGACCGTTGACCTCATCCAGCTGACTGGACAGGTTATTCGACCGCACGAACAGCGCGACCATCACGATGACCGCCACGACCAGCACGACGATGAGTGCAAACAGGGAGACTTTCTTCTTCTCGCTGTTTTCCGGCGTGTTCTGTGCCGGCGTCTGGGACTTGTTTTCGGACATGGGAACTTCCTCCTTGCTTTGTCAGTCGAATCTCAGGCTGTGAATAAATGCGGCTGGTATACTATTCCCAAATGCGAATGCGCAAGCAGATAGCGCAAGTGAATTTGGGAATAGGCTCACTCCTCTGCCTGCCCAAGGAGCTGCCGTGCGGCGTCCACCTGCGCCTGAAGGGATGAAAGCGTCTTTTGCAGCGTCTCCACCTCTCCGATCAGCTCACTGTCCGGGGTCCGAAGGAAAGCGAGCTGCTGCGTGAGCGTTTCCGCCTGCGCCGCTAATTCCGCATTCTCGCTGCGGAGCGCCTTGCGCTGGGCGCGGAGTTCCTGCTCGCGCGCGGACGCTGCATCCGCTTCGGGCTGCACCGCCTGCAATTGCGCCAGCGTTTCCGGCAGGTCAACGTCGATTTGCGCGCGCTGCGTCTGCTGGAGCTTCAACCGCGCCAGACTTGCATCCAGCTGCAATTGCGTCAGCCGAAGCTGCTCGCCCTGCTGTGTCAGCCGAACCGCCAGCACGCACAGCGCCACGCACACCACACACATCACCGCGACAAAAATGGCGCGGAATCCCTTGGAAACTTGCGGCAGCATACTGCTTCCTCCTCTTCCAGTCTCGCCAGCAGGGAGCCTTTCTATTCACTATTGTAGCATATTCCGGTACAAATTGCAAAGCAAAAACGCTGAAAAATGCCGTTTGTTCGGCAAATTGTTACAAATCATTCATTTTTTGAGCCGCGTCAGCGAGACTTTTGGCGAGATAGTCCAAATTTTCCTGTCGGCAGACGGTATCACGGGAAGTGTGGATGCGCCCGGTGATGAGTCCCACCCCCGCGCTGTGGTGGTATGCCGACACGCCCACCCCGCACACGAACCGCCGATAATCGCCCGCGCCTTGCACGCCCGCGCGTCCGAAGAACTGCGTCGACACGCCGGATGCCATTGCGTTTTCTTCAAGGGATTCGCGGACGGCGGCGTATTCCGGCTTATCCTGCGCCATTTTCGGAGCGCTGATGACGAAGGTGTCGCCATCCCCGACGCAGTTGAGGTCAACAAGCAGCTTCATCGTCTGCACTTCGACGTGCTGTGCGCCGTAGCTCTTTGCGCCGCGGCTGCCCGTCTCCTGATGGTCAAAGAGGATGAACGCCGTCTTTTCGCGCGCTTCAGGGGACAGGCGCTGCATCGTCTCCAGCAGGGCGGCAATGCCGGATGTGTTGTCATTGACGTTATGCTTGTTCGCCGCGCCGAACATCATCAGCAGCATCAGCGCCAGATAGGCAAAAAAGAACGTCAGAATCAGCCAATCGCCGCTCTTCGTCGCCAGCCCGACTGCCGTGCCAATCAGCAGGGAAATCAGCAGCATTCCCAGCAGCACCGCGCCCTGCGCGAGGATATACACCGGGAAATTCCGGGGGATGCGCAGATCGGGCACGCCGATGGTCGCCGCCGTATCGTAGTGGGCGCTGATGAGCAGTTCGGCATTTTGAGGGTCGCCGGCGACGATATTGCGGTGGCGCAGCTTGTCCTTTCGGTTCATGCCGTCCACATAGGGGCGATACCCCATTTCGCGCATCTTCGCCATCACCCACTTCTCGAACGCCCGCTTCTGCGCCGTCGTTTTGCGGATGGGGAACTGCGCGTCGATTTCTTCGCGTATGGTCATGCTTGCTCCTTCCCGACGACCTGCCGGAGGACGGCTTCCACCGTGTCCGCCACGCCCTGCAGGATACTTTCGTCGTACGTCGTGTCATGTTTGGTATGAATTTTGCTGCAGTACCAGCCTATATGCTTTTTCTTGCGGCAGGCGCAGATACCCACGCCGAGCTTGAAGTGCTTCTGGTCGGAGGAGAAATTGCACTTCTCCATGTCGCCAAGGACGGCCGGAATGCCGCTGCTTTTCCGCGCCGTCTCGCCCAGTGCCGGATACTTCTCCCGTGCCGCTTTCGGCACAAGCATCAGCATGGCTTCCCCCGCGCCGATGCAGTCCATGTTCAGCACAAGCGTCTCTTTTGCCGCCTGCTTATGCGCTTTCGCCAGCCCCGATGCGCCGAGCAGCCCCTTCTCCTCGTTGTCGAACAGCACGAACGCAATCTCCTCCGGCTTTTCCGCCGCGAACGATTCCATCAGCGCCAGCACCCCGCACACGCCCGACGTGTTGTCATTGACGTTGTGCGGATTCGGCACGCCCGCCAGCAGCAGATACATCATCAGGCAGTACAACCCAATCAGCGTCGCTTCCGTGCAGAAGATGCTGCCCGTGAGCTTTTTCACAATCCCCGTCGGTATGAAGATGAACACAACCATCACCAGCGCAATCAGCGCCTGAACGAGGTAAAACATCGGGCGATTCATGGGCAGCATGACATTCGGCAGCCCGACGGTTGCGGGCGTATCGTAATGCGCCGTAACAAGCACTTTCGCCTTGTCCACATCGCCCACGACGATATTGCGGTTCGTGCAGATTGCCTTGTTTTCCTCCATCCTCGCCGCATAGCCCATTTCCTGCGCCTTTTGCAGCACATACTGGCGGAACTGCGCCTTTTGTACCTTGCTTTTGCGCACCGGAAACCGCGCATCGACCTCCTGCATCCAGCGATTCGTATTCATTTTTTCTGTTCCTTTTCCGTGTACGGCACGACTTCCACCACCGTCAGCGTGTCTCCTTCGACGACAAAGCGAATATCCACTTCGCCATACGGCACGCCGTACACGCGCTTTCCGTCATGCTGATACGCCGGGCGCGGGTCTTGCGCGAGCAAGCCCATCACGGCGGGCAGGTTCTGCTTGGGAACGTACTTTTTGAGCTTCTCCGGAAAATCCACCGTCAGGCGATGGCGTTCGGTCTGCTCGGTGAACCCGCCGACGGCATCCGGCACGCTGTCCACATACGGCAGGTACGGCTTGATGTCCACGATTGGCGTGCCGTCCATCAAATCCGCGCCGGAGACGACGAGCGTGATGCGCCCGTTCTCCTCCTCCATGCGAATCAAGCGGACAACCGTCAAACCGATGCGGTTCGGGCGGAACGGCGAGCGCGTCGCGAACACGCCCAATCGGGTATTGCCGCCCAGCCGCGGCGGACGCACGGTCGGCCGCCAATCGTCCTGCTGCGCGCGGTCGAACTCCCAGAGCAGCCACAGGTGGGAGTAATCCTCAATGCCGCGGAACGCCTCGCGGACGCTGTACTTTTCCGCCATCACGACGCGGGAAATCACCTCCGGCACAAGCCCCGACTGCCGCGGCACGCCGAATTTCTCCCGAAAGCCGTTTTCGATTCGTGCAATGATTTCCATCCAGATTCCTCCCCTTTTCCATACGGGATAAGTATAGCCCACCCGCGCCCTCCCGTCAAGGGGCGGAAGCAGAAAGGAATTTCTGTCAGTTTTGCATTTGGCAAGAGGATTTTTCTTGGTTGATGGAGAATTATATCATCCTTATGAAAGACTTTCGCTAACAAACCCGTTGCATGGGAGGCGACGGGCGAAGGAGTCCAGAGGGCGACCGCAGACTTCGTCTGTTCTCATTGCCCTCTGGTTGCCGCAATAAAGACCAGTATTGATAAAGAAGTCAACTTTGCTCCCCGCAAATAAAATAAAAGAAGATTGCAAGGAGGTGAATCCCCTTGGTAGAAGCCCGCCACATTACGATGGATTTCCGCATCGACCAGAACCGCACCACCAACCTCAAGGAGTTTGTCGTCGACGCCCTCTGCCGCCAGACGCATGCCACCACCTTCCGCGCCCTCGACGATGTATCCTTCACCGCCGAAAAGGGCAGTGTCACCGGGCTGATTGGCCATAACGGCGCGGGAAAATCCACCCTGCTCAAAATCATCAGCGGCATTTACCCGCCCACCAGCGGCAGCGTCACCCTGCAAGGCACGCTCGTCCCCATGCTCGAACTCGGCAGCGGCTTCGACGCGGAACTCACCGGGCGGGAGAACATCTTCCTTAACGGCGCAATTCTTGGCTACTCGAAGGATTTTCTGCACGACAAAGCGCCGGAAATCATTGCATACAGCGAACTCGATCGTTTCATCGACCGCCCGCTGAAAACGTACTCGTCCGGAATGCTCGCGCGTCTGGCTTTCTCCATCGCCACCGTCGTTCAGCCTGATATTCTGATTGTGGACGAAATTCTTGCCGTCGGCGACGAGCGTTTCCAGCGCAAGAGCCGCGCGCGGATGCTTGAGCTCATGTCCGGCGGCGCGACAGTGCTGTTCGTCAGCCATAATTTAAGCCAGATTCGCGAACTCTGCGACCGCGTGATTTGGCTGGAGCACGGCAGAATCCGCGCGCAGGGCGACGCAAAGTCCCTGTGCGACGCATACGAAAGGGAGGCAGCCCCATGAGTGAGCAGACGCCGCGCCGACGCCGGGCTGACCGGGTGTATACGCCGGAGGAAAACGAAGCCGCGCCCTGCCGCCGCCGCATGAATGCGGACGAACCCCCGCGCCGACGCCGAACGCGCGAGTATTATTCGCCTGAGGAGTTCATCCCGTACCCTGCAGAGGATTCGTTCGACACCATGCCGCCAGACATCCCGTTCGATATGCCTCCGGACACGCCGTCCGCGCCCCCGAAACGGAAATTCCGTCTGCCGCCGCTGGGCGAATCGCTGCGCAAGACGATGCAGCTGCTCCGTTCTGCGCGCCCGGATTTTCCCTTCCGCCGTCCGCATGGGGTCGGCGACTTGCTGAACATGCTGCTGGATGCGCTGCTGTGGGTGCCAAAACTGATAGTACATTTGACGCTGTATGCCTGCCGTTACCTGCGCGCATCCGTCCGCTATGCCGTGGAGGGCGCAACGCCGCTCTGGCAGGCGTTTCTGCTCCGCCCGTACAGCTGGGCGGGGTTCTATCTGCTGCTTGGGGGGCTGGCATTCAGCGGTGTTCATCTGATGTCGCGCGGGTCAACGGGCGCATCGTTCGCCGGATTCGTGCTGCTGCTCGCGCCGCTGGCGTGGGGCATCGTGCTGGGCTGGGCGGCGGCGAACGCGCTGCACCGGCATTGCTTCTTCTCCCGGTGGACGTTCGTCGCGCTGGAAGTGCTGTGCGCCATCGGCATTGCGGGCGCTGCGCTGGGCTATCCCATTGCGCTGCTTGCGTCGGCGCCGCTGCCGCTGTGGATGCTCACGGGCGCTCTGCTCCTGCGCCGCACGACGCTGCAATCCTTTTCCCCTGCCGCCATCGTCGATTTCTTCCAGCGCCTGAAGCCGCGCTGGGAACTGCGGCGAATCGGGCTGCACACGGCAGCGACCGTCAGCTACACTGCACCCGTCAAGCGCAATCGCTTCTTTATTGAGCTGCAATGTACGCATCCGAGCACGGGGAATGCGCTGATTTTGTTTCATACGTCCACCATTGAACCGGCGCTGGGGCAGAAGGTGCATGTGATTCTGCATCCGACGGAGGAAGACATATATGAGGTAGACTTGACGACGAGCATTCCGCGGGTAAAGATTCGCAAGAATGACTTGTGGCGGAATCGGGAATAGGATAGCATCGGAGGTATCAGCATGGAATCATCCCTCAACATTCAGAAAATCGTCAAGCCCTCCTTTGCCGTTATCGGCATCGAAGGCTCGACAGACGACGGCGAAGGCTTCATCCCCATGCTCTGGTCAGACGCGAACGCCCACTTCGACGAAGTCTCCCCCGTCGCCAGCCGCGACGAAAACGGCGCGCTGCTCGGCATTTGGGGCGCGATGAGCGACGAAACCCGTTCGTTCCTGCCGTGGACAGACGGCTTCTCGCGCGGTTTGTACCTTGCGGGCGTGGAATGTCCCATCGACGCGGAAGTGCCGGACGGATGGACGAAGTGGGTCGTGCCGGGGTATGAGTACCTTGCCATAGAGAATCGCCGCGCGGACACATTCAGCCGCATGGTCGATTACTTCCGCGAAAACGGCTTGAAGCTCGTCGGCGCGGTGCAGGAATTCACCGACCCGAAAACGCAGCAGGAGTATCTGTACTTCCCGATTCGGGCATTATGACAGCTTGACGCATTTCCAAACGGATGCTATAATACCCCATGAATCTGATGCAGAGGTGAACATGATGGCAGAAGAATGTACGCATGACTGCTCCTCGTGCGGGAGCGCGTGCGCATCGCGGCAGAAGCCGCAGAGTTTGCTTGCCCCGGCGAACGCGGGCAGCCGGGTGAAGAAGGTCATCGGCGTTGTCAGCGGCAAAGGCGGCGTGGGAAAATCACTGGTGACGGGTTTGCTCGCGTGCGAAACGGCGCGGCGCGGGAAAATCGCCGGGGTACTGGATGCGGACATCACCGGGCCGAGTATGCCGCGCATTCTGGGCATCCGCGACAAGGCGGTCGGCAATGAGCTGGGCATCCTGCCGCAGGAAGCTGAAAACGGCGTGAAGGTTATGTCCATCAACCTGCTGCTGGAGCACGACACCGACCCCGTTATCTGGCGCGGCAGCCTGATTGCGGGCACGGTCAAGCAGTTCTGGACGGATGTGTGCTGGGGGGATGTGGACTGCCTGTATGTGGACATGCCGCCGGGAACGGGCGACGTGCCGCTGACGGTGTTCCAATCGCTGCCGGTGGATGGCATCGTGATTGTCTTAAGCCCGCAGGAGCTGGTTGGCATGATTGTGGAAAAAGCCGTCAAAATGGCGCAGATGATGAACATCCCCGTGCTGGGCTTGGTGGAAAACATGGCGTACATGACCTGCCCGGACTGCGGCAAGCGCCTGTACCCCTTCGGCGAAGGGCGCACGGCGGATGTCGCAAAGCAGTATGGACTGCCGATGCTGGCGCAATTGCCGATTCAGCCCGAACTTGCCAAGAAGTGCGACGAAGGCCGCTTGATGGACATTCAGCTGCCGGAAATGGGCAACGCAGTGGATGCCGTGCTGAAATGCAAGGTTCGCAAGCATGAATAAGCCAATCCCGTCGGAATCCTCCGGCGGGGTTTTTCATATCGAAACGGTTTTCGCAGCAGGAAAATCAGGCGCACATGTCGAATAATAATTGATTCAGCGGAACAAATCCGCGTTTTTCTCCGTCTAATCCAGCGGAAAGGGAGGAAAAGCGCCGCTTGTTTCGTTATATCATTGGAAGGCGTGGGCTTTTCGCCACTTTCCGGCAGGGGAAGTGCAATTTAGCCCTTGCACACTGCCCGATAAATGTGTACAATATAGATGGGCGATTGCCCATACGCCTCTTTCCGGCAAATCCGGCAGGAGGATAACGCTTGCTCCGCTCGCCCTGAGTGTGAAGGAAGGGAATTATCATCATGAAGAATCATGCCGCTGCAACTGTTCGCAACCGCATTCTCAAGGGTGCTGCCCTGTGCGGTGTTTTGGCGCTGTCCATGACGCTGACGGGCTGCTTTGTGCCGCCGGACGACCTGTCGGGCGACCTGTCCAATCAGGGTGTTGTTTACAATACGGTTGCTGTCACAGCGCCCCAGCGCACCGCCACGCCCACTCCTTCGCCCACGCCGACGGTTGAATCCGTTTTCAATTTCGGCACGAACACCGCTACGCCGACGACACAGCCGGGCGTGATTACGTCCAACGGCATTGTCACCGTGGTGACCACGCCGCCCGGCAGCATCGCCACCACCGCGCGGCCGACCGCAACGCCCACGCCGACTGCGGCGGCCGTTCTCAAAAAAGGCTCGTCCGGCGCTGACGTCAAAACACTCCAGCGCCGCTTGAAGCAGCTGGGCTACTACACCGGCAGCGTTGACGGCGATTTCGGCGACGCGACGGAGAAGGCACTGCGTGCGTTCCAAGACCGCAATAACCTGCTGGTGGACGGCATCGCGGGCAAATCGACGATGGCAAAGCTGAACAGCTCCAACGCTGTCAAGGCAGCCGCCGCAACCGCTACTCCGCGCAAGACCGCGACCCCCAAGCCGCAAACCACCGCAACCCCGAACCTCTCCACTGAGTATTATCTCCAGAGCGGTTCGTCCGGCACACGCGTCCGCACGCTGCAGGCGCGCTTGATTGAACTGGGCTGGATGGCGGGTTCTCCGGACGGCAACTACGAGGGTGCGACAGAATATGCCGTCAAGGCGTTCCAGAAAAAGTACAAGAGCCTGTACACCGACGGTGTCGCCGGGCCTTCGACGCTGCAAACGCTGTATTCTTCCTCCGCGGCGAAATCCTCCACGCCCGTTTCCTCCATCGGCACGACGCTGGAGTCCGGCATGAAGAACAGCGGCGCCGTCAAGGCGATGCAGACGCGCCTGAAATCCTTGGGCTACCTGACCGGCACGGCGGACGGCTCTTTCGGCGACGCGACAAAGGCGGCAGTGATTGCCTTCCAGACGGCGAACGGCCTGAAGGCGGACGGCAAGGCGGGCACATCCACCCTGAACCGCCTCTATTCCGACGCGGCGATTGCTGCCAGCTCCATGCCGACGGCGACCGCTTCCACCTCTGTGGACGGCTACACGACGCTCTCCGAGGGCGACACCGGCACGGCGGTTCGCAATCTCCAGAAGGCGCTGAAAAACAAGGGTTACTATTCCGGCAGCGTGGACGGCAAATACGGCGCGGCAACGACGGCGGCAGTCGTCGCGTTCCAGTCGGCGCAGGGCTTGCGCGTGGACGGCAAGGCAGGCCCCGCGACCCAGCGTGCGCTGTTCACCACCTCCAGCAGTACGGATACATCCAAGTACACCACGCTCCGGCCGGGTGACAGCGGCGCGGCGATTCGCCAGCTGCAGACGACGCTGAAGCAGAAGGGCTATTATACCGGCACGATTGACGGCGATTACGGCTCCGGCACAACGGCGGCGGTCAAGGCGTTCCAGAAGAAGATGAACATCACGCCGGTGGATGGCATTGCGGGCGACAAGACGCTGACGCTTCTGTACTCCTCTGACGCGGTGGACAGCGACGAATACGCGACGCTGCGCCCCGGCGACACGGGCGCGGCAGTGCGCACCATGCAGGCGACGCTGTACGAACTGGGTTACTACGACGGCTCTCGCGACGGCGTGTACGGCGCAACGACGCAGGATGCTGTCCGCGCATTCCAGATTCGCAACAAGGTGACGCCGGTGGACGGCATCGCGGGCAACAAGACGCTGACAAAGCTGTACAGCGGCACAGCGGTTGCGGCAGCGGCGAAAACGACGGAGTACAAAACGCTCCGCAAGGGCGACCGCGGCGACGAAGTGGTGCAGATGCAGGACAGCTTGCAGCAGCTTGGCTATCTGGCAGCCGTCACGGGCTATTACGATGATGCGACCGTCGCGGCGGTTCGCTCCTTCCAGTCCCGCAACGGGCTTTCCGTGGACGGCTCCGCGGGTCAGGAGACCCTCGCGGTGCTCTACGGCAGAAATCCCCGCGCGGCATATTAAGGGGAGACGCAAGGGGATTTGCCCCTTAAACCCCACCAGAGGCTCTGCCTCTGGACTCCGCGAAGGGTCTTCGACCCTCTGGTCTTCGACCCTCTCGACACCCTTCTCGCGATTGAGTTGAGCACACTTTCATACAGTGTCCGCGTGTTTATTTCTAAGAATACAGTCCAGCTTGGCACGTTTGCACGGCTGGACTGTTCTCTTATACTATTTCCAGATAAGAATGCGCCAAGATGCGCCGCGAATCTTTCATTCTGGCTAACGTGAATGAAACGCAGCGTAGCAGCGCTACGCTAAGTGGAATGAGCGGACGCCAGAAGGGAAAAGGCGCAAGCAGATGGCGCAGGTGAATCTGGAAATAGTATTATCCACAGCTTTTCCCCATCTTCCACCGAAAGGAGGGATTTCTGTGCAGAAAATCCGCTTTCTCCCCCTGCTGTGCGTTCTGCTGATGCTCTTCACCGCCCCGACCCTGCTCGCCCAGCAGGAGCCGGATACGCCCTATCCGGCGGAAACCATGCTCTCTGTCCGCATGATGCCGCCCGGCGAACGTAGCCTGCGCAATTTCCTGTATCCAAAGCTCATGGCGCAGGAAGGCAGCATTCAACTTCCCGCCGGAACGTCCTACAATCTGCTGGTACAGACCTTGGATAACATGCGCAACGACTATCCGGAGCTGTTTCACATCGACTCCTACCGTGTCCATTATCAGCGCAATCAGCCGGATGTCGCCCAAAGCATTTCACCGCGCTACCTTTGTTCCGCCGAAGAAGCATCAGCCTTGCGCAAACAGCTGCTGGAGACAGCACAGTCGTGGGTGGACGAAAATCCCGACCCGCTGGCGCTGTACGAGCGGCTTGTACAGAATACAACCTATTCACCCGACAGCATGTGGCAGCACGCGGCCGTGGGCGCTTTGCTGTATGGCGAAGCCACCTGCGCAGGATATGCCCAGGCGATTTCACTGCTCTATCGGCTTGCGGGCATTCCATGCGCAGCCATCATCGGCGAAGCGTCAGACACAAGCGGCGAAACCGGTTTGCATGCATGGAATGTGACCAATTTCGGCTTTCTTGACGCAACATGGGGGGCCGCTTTCGACGGGCATGTGTTCCACAGCAACTACGCCATGGGTGAAGCGGATATGTCCATCGACCACACGCCCAATCGCGGGTACACTTTCCCCGACCTGAGCGGCGTTCCGAACTACTATCAGGCGCACGGGCTGTACGTCTCCACCGAGCAGGAACTGCTGACCCAGCTGATGCGTCTTGTGGACGGTGAAACCGTGGAGATTCAGCTTTCGCCCGACCTGTACGCACGGTATACAGCGGCTATGAAGGACAAGCCGTCCGATATTGTCACCTTTTGCGCCGAAGCAGCCGGGGCGGAAATTCCCTTCTACGACCCATGCCGCATCCTGTCCGACAAGGCGCATCGCGTTTTGCTGCTGATTCCCCACCCTGAATTGGCGGAGCAGTAACAGCAGTTTGCACGAGCGTAAAGGCAGATTATTGCCCCTGAGCACTTGCATGTTCGGGGGCTTTCATGTTATAATGAAAGAGTAGTGTGTCTATTCGGGAATAGGTGCGCTCATATGATTATGATTTTCCAAATATTATCAGAAATTGTTTCTATATTGAAAGGAGAACTTTATGTTCGATTGGGTCAAAAAACTGCTGGGCAGCAGCAATGACGCGGAGGTCAAAAAGCTGCAAAAGACGGTCAACGCCGTGGAAGCCCTCGAAGATGAATACAAGGCGCTGACGGATGAGCAGCTGCGTGCCAAGACGGATGAATTCCGCACGCGCTTGCAAAATGGCGAAACCGAAGATGACATTCTGCCCGAAGCGTTCGCCGCCATCCGCGAAGCCGACGCCCGCGTGCTGGGAATGCGCCCGTACCGTGTGCAGGTGATGGGCGGTCTGGTGCTGCATCAGGGGCGCATCGCCGAGATGAAGACCGGCGAGGGCAAAACGCTGGTGTCCACCCTGCCCGCGTACCTGAACGCGCTGTCCGGCAAGGGCGTGCACGTCGTAACCGTCAACGACTATCTGGCGCGCCGCGACAGCGAGTGGATGGGCAAAGTCCACCGCTTCATGGGGCTGAGCGTCGGCCTGATTGTCCACGATCTGGACAGCGCCGAACGCCGCGCCGCCTACGCCTGCGACATCACCTACGGCACGAACAACGAGCTGGGCTTCGACTACCTGCGCGACAACATGGTCATCCGCCAGAGCGAGCTGGTGCAGCGCGGCCACAACTTCGCCATCGTCGACGAAGTGGACTCCATCCTGATTGACGAAGCGCGTACCCCGCTGATTATCTCCGGCGCGGGCGACAAATCTACCGACCTCTACGCGAAGGTGGACGCGGTCGTCCGCACGCTCAAGCGCGACGTTCACTTCGAGATTGAAGAGAAGAAAAAGGCCATCAGCCTGACCGACGAGGGCGCCCAGCGCGTCGAAGCCGCGTTCGGCATCACCAACATCAACGACGCGGAAAATGCCGAGCTGAATCACCACGTCAGCTGCGCCCTGCGCGCCAACTTCCTGATGAAGCGCGACGTGGACTACGTCGTCAAGGACGATCAGGTCATCATCGTTGACGAATTCACGGGCCGCCTGATGATTGGCCGCCGCTACTCCGAGGGTCTGCATCAGGCGATTGAAGCCAAGGAGCATGTGACCATTGAGCGCGAAAGCCGCACACTGGCGACCATCACCTTCCAGAACTATTTCCGCATGTACCACAAGCTCTCCGGCATGACGGGTACGGCAAAGACGGAAGAGGACGAGTTCCAGAACATCTACTCGCTGGACGTCGTGCAGATTCCCACCAACAAGCCCAACATCCGCAAGGACTTGGACGACATGGTCTACAAGACGAAGAAGGCGAAGTTCAACGCCGTTGTGGACGCGATTGCGCAGGTGCACGCCAACGGTCAGCCCGTGCTGGTCGGCACGGTCACGGTTGAAACGAGCGAAATGCTCTCCGCCATGCTCCAGCGCCGTGGCATCCAACATGAGGTGCTGAACGCCAAGAACCACGCCAAGGAAGCTGAAATCGTCGCACAGGCAGGCCACTGGGGCGCCGTCACCATTGCCACCAACATGGCTGGCCGCGGCACGGACATTCTGCTGGGCGGCAACCCGGAGTTCCTCGCCCGCCGCGCCATGCGTCAGGACGGCTATGACGAGGAAATCATTGAAGCCGCGACCGGTCACGCGGAAGATGTGTCCGACGAAATCCTTGCCGCGCGCGAAAAGTACCAGTCCCTCTACAAGGACTTCAAGCGTACCACCGACGAAGCGCATGACCGCGTGCTGCAAACCGGCGGTCTGCACATTATCGGCACGGAGCGCCATGAATCCCGCCGCATTGACAATCAGCTGCGCGGCCGTGCGGGCCGTCAGGGCGACCCCGGTTCGACCCAGTTCTTTATTTCGCTGGAGGACGACCTGATGCGTCTCTTCGGCGGCGACCGCATCATGCCGATGGTCGAGCGTCTGGGGCTCAAGGACGACGAGCCGCTTCAGGCGGGAATGCTCACCAAGCAGATTGAATCCGCGCAGAAGCGCATCGAGGGCCGCAACTTCGAGATCCGCAAGCACGTTCTGGAATACGACAACGTGATGAACCGCCAGCGCGAGATTATCTACGGTCAGCGCCGCCGCGTGCTGATGGGCGAGAATGTCCGCGAGAACATCATCGGCATGGCGTACAAGCTGATTGACGCCGCGCTCTCCCGCCACTGCGCGTCTGACGACGGCACGGATTGGGATATTCCGCAGCTGACGAATTATCTGGAAAACCTGTGCATCCACCACGGCAAGATTGCCGAATTGGAGGATGTCGTCCGCTCCGGTGACCGCGACGCGCTGGCGCAGGCGCTCAAGGACGACGCGAAGGCGTTCTACGAGGAGCGCGAGACGGCGCTGGCGGAAATCGGGCTGGACATGCGCGAAGTGGAGCGCGTTGTGCTGCTGCGCGCGGTGGATGTGCGCTGGATGGATCACATTGACGCAATGGATCGTCTGCGCGATGGCATCGGCTTCCGCGCGTACAGCGGCAAGAACCCCGTCACCGAGTACCAGATTGAAGCGGGCTACATGTTCGACGAGCTGAATCACCTGATTCGCGAAGACACGGTGCGCCGCATGTATCAGCTGCGCATTGAGCGCACGCCGGAACGTGTGCAGGCAGCGGTTCGCCCCGTCGAGGGCAAGCCGATTGTGCCCGGCAACGGTCAGCCGCGCCAGCCCAAGCGGGTGAAGCCGTCGGAGCGCGTTGGCCGCAACGACCCCTGCCCCTGCGGTTCGGGCTTGAAGTACAAGAACTGCTGCGGGAAGGACAAAGAAACAAGGGAGTAACTCCCTTGACCCATTTTCGCGATTGAGTAGGTGGCAATTCCAATGTAATTTTCGCGTGTTTATGCAGGGATTTCGCGTCTGCGGACGCGAGGAGGGGGCTTTCCGATCGCCTCCTCCACCCCTTCGGTGCCCTCTTGCATAGTAGGTTGTAATTGTTGCTTTTTAGTTAGTGTACCTTTCGTGCCCAACTAACATAAACCAACCAGTAACATCCGGAGGGCGAATGCGAAGGGGTCAAGGGGGCGACCGCAGACTTCGTCTGTTTTCATGCCCCCTTGTCGCTCCCGCAGGAGCGAAACCCCCGCAACATAAAAAATCAAGCATCAATCCACCCCAAAAGCAAAATCATCAACCAGAAAAAAGCCTTTCCTGACGATTGAAGGAGATTAAACATGGCGCTCATAGATATTCCCCAGTATCGCAGCGAACTGGCAGAGATTCGCAAATCCCTGCTTGCCGCGGGCGATGCCCTCCACATTGACCATATCCGCGAACAGCTGGATGAGCTGACCGAGGAAATGAATCAGCCCGAATTCTGGAATGACCCGGATCACTCCGCGAAGGTCAACCAGAAGGTTTCCAACCTCAAAGGCAAACTCGAACACTACGAAAAGCTGCTTTCTTCCGCCGATGATATCGAGGTCATGCTCGAAATGGCGGAAGAAGAGAAGGACGAAGACACCGTCACCGAAGCGGTGAATGAGCTGGCGACGCTCAAAGAGCATACCGACGCGCTGGAGCTGGAAACCCTCATGCGCGGCGACTATGACGACAATGACGCGGTGCTGTCCCTCCACGCGGGCGCGGGCGGAACGGAAGCGCAGGACTGGACGTCCATGCTCTACCGCATGTATACCCGCTACTGCGAGAAGATGGGCTTCACTGTCAAGCTGCTGGATTTGCTTGACGGCGACGAAGCGGGCATCAAGTCCGTCACCTTCGAGGTCAGCGGCGACCACGCCTATGGCTACCTCCGCGGCGAAAAGGGCGTGCACCGCCTCGTCCGCATCTCCCCGTTCGACGCAAACGCCCGCCGCCACACATCCTTCGCGTCGCTGGACGTCGCCCCCATGCTGGAGGACGATGATTCCGACATCGAAATCAACATGAAGGACGTCCGCGTGGACACCTACCACTCCAGCGGCGCAGGCGGACAGAACGTCAACAAAACTTCTTCCGCTGTCCGCATGACGCACTACCCGACCGGCATCGTCGTCTCCTGCCAGACCGAGCGCGATCAGGTGCAGAACCGCGCGACGTGTATTAAGATGCTGAAGGCGAAACTGCTGGAACTGCGTGAACGCGCCAAGGAAGAGGAAATGGCGAACATCAAGGGCGAAATGAAGAAGATTGAATGGGGCAGCCAGATTCGCTCCTACGTCTTCCAGCCCTACACGATGGTCAAGGATCACCGCACGAACTACGAATCCGGCAACATTGACGACGTGATGGACGGCAACCTTGAGGGCTTCATCACCGCCTATTTGAAGATGCAGTAATGCCGAAACCCTCTCAGTGTCTGCTGGGAGGGTTCTCGCCGTTATATTGCTTTCCCCGGAAAGGAGATTTTCCGGTGCGCTATCAACTCGTTTCCATCCTGTCGGCGCTTCTGCTTTGCCTGACCATGCTGGCAGCCATCGTTTACGGGGTCGGTACGCAGCCTGCCCTGATGCAAACGCTCATGCTGCGCACCGCTCCGCCTGAAGCAACCGGCTTTCCGGCGGAGCAATACGGTGCCGCCGCCAAGCTGATTACCGATTACCTCAAGGGCGAGGGCGACTTCCAGCTCGTATTTTCCATGAACGGCATAGCATACAACGCTTTTAACGAGCGTGAGCAAACGCATATGGCGGACGTGCGGACGCTGTTCAGCCTGTGCCGTCGTTTTTCGCTGGGCAGCATCCTCCTGACGCTGGTCGGTTGGCTCTATTCCCGGAAACAGCGGTTCTTCTGGCGAATCGTCCGGCGAACCGCCTGCTGTATGCTGGCGTTTGTCGCCCTCCTTGCGCTGCTGGCGGCGATGGATTTTGACCGGCTGTTCATCCTCTTCCATCAAATCGCCTTCACAAACAACCTGTGGCTGCTCAATCCGCAAACGGATTTGCTCATCCGTTTAATGCCGACGCAATTGTTCATTGACTATGCGCAAATCATCGGCATTGTCTGGGCGGCACTGATGGGGATTCTGCTCATCATTGCCACCGTGAAGCTACGAAATCAACAATAAGGGGCGTATTCCCATGACCTACACTGAATCTGCCCGCGCGCAGCTTGATGCCTTGCAGGTGAAAGACCACGTTCGCATTCTGGCGCTGGAAACGTCCTGCGACGAAACCGCTGCCGCCATCATCGAGGATGGGCGCACCATCGTCTCCAACATCGTTTTCAGCCAGATTGACCTCCATGCGCTCTATGGCGGCGTCGTTCCAGAAATCGCCAGTCGTGCGCACGTCGAAGCCTGTGACCGCGTGATTGACGAGGCACTCCGGGCAGCAGACATGCACTTGCAGAATGTCGATGCCCTCGCCGTCACCTACGGGCCGGGGCTTGTCGGCGCGCTGCTCACCGGCGTCAGCTGCATGAAGGGCTTGAGCTACGCCGCAAACAAGCCGCTCATCCCCGTCAACCACATCGAAGGGCATGTGTCCGCGAACTACATCTCCAATCCGGACTTGAAGCCGCCGTTTCTGTGCCTTGTCGTATCGGGCGGACACAGCCACATCGTCCGCGTGAACGACTACGGCGATTACACCTTGCTTGGTCAGACGATGGACGACGCGGCGGGCGAAGCGTTCGACAAGGCGGCGCGCGTGCTGACGCTCCCCTACCCCGGCGGCCCACGCATCGACGCACTGGCGGAGGAGGGCGACCCGCATTTCCTCTCGCTCCCGCATCCGCACACCCCCGGCAAGTACGACTATTCCTTCTCCGGCATGAAAACGGCGTTCCTGAACGCGGCGAACAAGATGGAGATGAAGGGCGAACCGCTCCCGAAGGCGGATATGGCGGCGTCGTTCCGCTACGCCGTCGTGTCGGCGCTGGTGGAAAAGGCGATGCTGGCGGCGAAGGACACCCACGCCCCCGCGCTTGCAATGGCGGGCGGCGTTTCCGCGAATCGTCTGCTGCGCCGGATGATGCAGGAGGCCGCCGACAAGGCGCATCTGCCGCTGTACATGCCGCGCCTCGACCTGTGCACCGACAACGCGGCGATGATTGGCTCTGCGGCATACTATCGGATGAAAAAGGGCGAGCTTGCGCCCCTGACGCTCAACGCCACGCCGTCGCTCCGGCTGGTATAATACTATTTCCTGCATTCGTCTGCGCCATCTGCTTGCGCCTTTTCCGCTCTGTCGTCCGGTCGTTCCATTGAGCGTAGCGCTGCTACGCTGCATTTCACTCCCGTTAGCCAGAACGAAAAATTCGCGGCGCATCTTGGCGCATTCTCATTTGAAAATAGTATAAGCCTATTATAATTAGGAAGAAATTTTTTCACGTCAGCGAATCATCCCATTCATCATTCATTCCAACCAAGGAGGATTCCGCATGAAGAACAAAAACGTCTGGCAGGCGGTCAAATTCACGCTGTTCAGCGCATCCGCCGGGCTCATTCAGCTCATCAGCTTCGCCCTGCTGCATGATGTGTTCAAGATTCCCGATTACAACGCCTGTTACCTTCCCTCGCTGATTCTGTCCGTCCTGTGGAACTTCACGTTCAACCGCCGCTACACCTTCCGTTCGGACGGCAACGTCAAGCGCGCGATGCTGCTGGTCGCGCTGTACTACGTCGTGTTCATCACGCTTTCCAGATGGTGGAGCACGGAATTGGTTGCAGTCGGCGTACACGACTGGCTGATTGAAGTCATCAACATGCTCGTCAACTTCGTGACCGAGTTTTTGTTCCAGAAGTTTGTGGTCTATCGCGGGACGATTGACACGAACGAGCTGGCAAGGAAGGAGCAAGCGTAATGCCGTTTGACTACAAGAAGGAGTACCGTGCGTTCTACCAGCCGCCGAAAGTGCCGGAAATCATCGACGTGCCGGAAATGCAGTTCGTGTGCGTGTCCGGTACGGGCGACCCGAACGAGGAGGGCGGCGCGTATCAGCAGGCGCTCGGCGTGCTGTACGCGGTCAGCTACACATTGAAGATGAGTCCGCGTGCTGGACACCTGATGGACGGCTTTTTCGATTACGTCGTGCCGCCGCTGGAAGGCTTCTGGCAGCAGGACGGCGTTTCAGGCATGGACTACGAGCGCAAGGCGGATTTCCGCTGGCTGTCCGTGATTCGCGTACCGGATTTCGTGACGGCGGAGGATTTCCGCTGGGCGGTGGAAACGGCGTCAGAAAAGAAGAAGCTGGACTGCTCCCGCGCTGAACTGCGCACGATTCGCGAAGGACTTTGTGTGCAGATGATGCACATCGGCGCATACGACAATGAACCCGCGTCGGTAGCGCAGATGGATGCGTTTCTGCGTGAGAACGGGTATGAAAATGACTTCACGGCGGAGCGGCTGCATCACGAGATTTATCTTTCCGACCCGCGGAAAACAGCGGCGGAGAAAAGGAAAACCGTGATTCGGCATCCGGTGAGAAAGGTATAAGCAACCTTGGGTGCTGCTTGTCAGTGGATGAGCGGCATCCTTTTTTTTCTTTTGTTGCTTGGTTCCATTTGTTGCAAAGGGAATCGCGCCTGCGGGCGCGACAAGGGGGCTTTGCGGTCGCCCCCTTGACCCCTTCGCAGCGCACTCCCATGTTTCTTGATTTTTATTGTTACAGAAGGAACTTGCGCCTGCAGGCGCGTTTGGGACAGCGCTGCTTTTGGCGTTTTTTGCGAATTTTCCCCTTGTTAGACCTTGACGAATGTGGTATAATACTATTTCGGGATGAAGATGAGCCAAGATGCGCCGCGAATTTTTCATTCTGGCTAACGCGAATGAAATGCAGCGTAGCATCGCTACGCCAAGTGGAATGAGCGAACGCCAGAAGGGAAAAGGCGCAAGCAGATGGCGCAGATGAATCCCGGAATAGTATTTCTAACAGCGTGGCGGGAATGAGCCGCCAGACCCTGAGGAATAGGAGAAAAACAGCTATGGTTAAGGTCAACATTATTTCGGGTTTTCTGGGCGCGGGCAAAACGACGCTCATCAAGAAGCTGCTGACGGGCAGCGTTGCGAAGGAAAAAATCATCCTGCTGGAAAATGAATATGGCGAAGTCGGCGTGGACGGCAGCTTTATGAAGGATTCGGGCATCATCGTCGATGAACTCAATTCCGGCTGCATCTGCTGCACGCTGGTGGGCGACTTCCAGAAGGCGGTCGATGATCTGATTGCGAAGTATCATCCTGACCGCCTGCTGATTGAGCCGTCCGGCGTGGGCAAGCTGAGCGAAATCCTCGCCGCCGTCGAGCGCGCGAAGGAACGCCACAGCGACCTCGTTGTGACCGGCTGCGCGACCGTTGTGGACGCGGGCAAGTGCCGCATGTATATGAAGAACTTCGGCGAGTTCTTCCTCGACCAGATTAAGACGAGCGCGACGGTGATTTTCAGCCGCACGCAGCTGCTGTCCGCGGAGCGCATCGAGAAGAGCCGCGCGCTGGTGGAAGAACAGCATCCGGGCGTCCGCATCGTGACGACGCCGTGGGATGACCTGTCCGCTGATACGCTGCTGGAAGTCATTGAATCCGGCAAGCCGATGGAAATCCACCTCGATGACGACGATGATGACGACGACGAGGACGAACACGAGCATCATCATCACCACCACGACCATGATGACCATGACCACGAGGACGGCGTGTGCCCGTGCTGCGGCGGTCACCATGACGACGATGATGATGACGACCACGACCATGAGCATCATCACCATCATGATCACGATGACCATGACGAGGATGAGCACGAACATCATCATCACGACCACGAGGACGGCGAAACCTGCTCCTGCGGACATCACCACCATCATCACCACGGGCATGACGCAGACGAAGTGTTCGTGTCTGTCGGCGTAGAGACTGCGAACCGCTACGAGCAGGACGAGGTCAAGGCGATGCTGGACAAGCTGTCCGACGAAGAAGAGTACGGCACGGTGCTGCGCGCCAAGGGCGTGCTGCAGAACGCGGCGGGCGACTGGTTCCAGTTTGACTATGTGCCGGGCGAGAGCCAGTTCCGTCCGGGTACGCCGGATTACACCGGCCGCCTGTGCGTCATCGGTGCGCACATCGACGAAAAAGCACTGCGGGAGCTGTTCAAGGCATGAGCGAACAGGAATTTACACCAGTCTACCTGATTACCGGCTTCCTCGAAAGCGGCAAAACCCAGCTCATCAACTCCATGCTGACGGACGACAACTTCTCGCGCGGGCAGAAGACGCTGGTTATCTGCTGCGAAGAGGGCGTTGAGGAATACGAAACGGCGAAGAACACGACCGTCGTCGTCCTCGACGAAGCGGACGAGATGAACACGAAGAAGATGGAGGCGCTGGACAAGGAGTATCAGCCGGAGCGCGTCATCATCGAGTACAACAGCATCTGGACGATTGAGCGGCTGGGCAGCTGTATGCTGCCTCGCAAGTGGGAAGTCGTGCAGATTATCACGACGGTGGACGCGAACACCTTCGACAACTACTTCACCAACATGCGCCAGATGCTGACCGACCCGATGAAGGTCGCTGACCTGATTCTGGTCAACCGCTGCCAGCCCGGCGCAAACAAGAGCCCGTGGCGCCGCCAGCTCAAGGCGGTCAACCCGAAGACGAACATCATCTTCGAGAACACCGACGGCACGAGCGAAGACGGCGTGGCGGACGAAGACCTTCCCTACGACATGAAGTCCGCCGTCATCGAAATCAAGGACGAGGACATTCCGACCTTCTATCTGGATTCGCTTGATCATGCCGACCGCTACGACCGCAAGACCGTGCGCTTGGTGGGGCAGGCGTTCGCCGACCGCTCGCTGCCCAAGGGCTACTACATGTTCGGGCGGATGGCAATGACGTGCTGCGCGAACGACATTCAGCCCATCGGCTGGATTACGCAGGGCATCCAGAAGCCCAGCACGAAGACATATTTCCGCCTAACCGCGCAGTGCAAGGCGGTGGACGCGCAGGGCGAAAAGATGCTGATGCTGCAGGAAGCCCGCGCGGAGATTGTTCCCCCGCCGGAAGAAGAATATCTGAATTTCAACGCATAAGGTGCTGATTTTCTCCCCCGATTGCTGAAAGGCGGTCGGGGGGATTTGTTTTTCATGTTGGCTCACGCCGATACATGTGCCGAACTGATATTTTCGGGAAATTTTCGCATGTACTTTTTATGTCAGTATCTTGACAATAAGAACAGCCTGTGGTATTATATCAGTGGAGAGATTGATAGAAAATGGAGGTGATACCGTTGGCGCACGTCCCGTCACGCTATGGAACTGTAACGACCGACGAATGAAGAAGGAGACTACTATACCATGAAACGGATTGTTGCTTTTACCCTGATGCTTGTTCTTGTCCTCGCGTGCCTTGCTCCGGCAATCGCCGCTAACAACCAACTGTCGGCTGCTTCTCACGGTGGCAAAGCGCAAAGTGGTTATGTAGAGAAAATCAAAACTGGCAATCCTTCCGTCACTGTTAATTCCATCAATAACTTAAACGATGGGCTGTGTTTTTACTTCCGTGTGAGATATAAAGACGGAACTGCTGCAACCCATCATTATGACTTCGAGGAAACCGGAGTTCGTACCGTTCGCTATAAAAATGATGATATTCGTAATGACGTTGGTGCATCGTTCTTTATCCGTATACAAACATATAAAGAACAGACCAGTACACTTACAGTAAACATTTCTTGGGCTCCATAAGATGTTATCCCTCCCTCAGGCATTTATCATGCCTGAGGGAGGCTCTGCTATACTATACGGGAGGTATTGATTGTGAAACGTTTTATCTGTGTCTGTTTGTTCTTTTTGTTGATTCTTACTGCAGCATTCGCTGACGATACACCTACACTTCGTATTTGGGGAGCATATTACGACGAATCCATCCAATCATACGCATCTGCTGGTCACAATATTGACTTCCGTTACAGTTCATTTGTTGATATTGCAGCTGCTATTGCATCAAAAAATCCAGACGTTGATGTTTTCATCTTTGAAACTTACTCTGGTCTTGATCAAATAAAGAAGTTAAACTACTATTTGCCCTTGCCAGAAGATTCAACATTTCAAGAACATCTTAATAATTTATATCCTGCCTTTCAGCTTCCTTTGCTGGATGATAACCATATCATTGGCTGGTATGCTGATGCACAGCCTTTAGGATGGCGAGTATTATCTCCCCATGTACTGGATGACGCAGGAGTCAGCGCGCCGCACACATTTGAGGAATTATTAGATGCCTGCAATGCACTGATTGACGACGGTATTTTAGGCAGGGACTATTTGCTAATCTCCGAATATCCGTACACGCCATCCGGCATGTTGTCATTCTTTATAGAACAGTTTATCATTGCTTCAGAGCGTGTTGATGGGCAGGTGAATTTCTTACGCCCAGAGTTTTCCCGAATGACGGCAAAAATCAAGGAAATTGTTCCGGAAAACATAAAAGAAAATCGTCTCGCCGACTATGAATTGTTTACAACGACGATGGTTTCTTTCACTCCCGCCACAGATATGGAGTTGATTCCTTCCGTCCTTGACGATGCACCTTCGAGCCTATACTATATTGCAGACATCGCCATCATCAACCCCTATTCCAACAACATTGATGGTGCTATCGACCTGATGCGCTATTTGGCAGCTTGGAAGTCCGATATTGCCTACCTCTGGGATTCGTCGCTCAGCAAGCCCATTATTCGCCCGGACTATGACGAAAAGGTTGCACAATATCAAGCCGAAATCGCCCGCTTGGAAGCAAAGGAGAACCGCACCACGCAGGATGAAGACGACCTTGACCGCGCTCGCCGGAGTTTAGCCTACATCACCGAACACCCCTATTCCGTCTCCCCGGAGGACATTGCCTACTATCAGGAGCTTGTCCAGTACGCCTACATCCCCGGCGACTCCCCCGTCACCTTCGACGATGCCCTCAAGACGCTCATGCAGCGCTACCTGAACGGCGCGTTTGACGCGGAGGGGTTCGCCCGCGCGTGTCAGGAGCATGTCAACACGGTGTATCTCGAAATGGGGCTGACACCGATGTATGTGCCGAACTAATTCCACTTGTAAATTTTCCCGCGTTCGCTTGACAAATCAACCGCATCGTCCTATCATGGAGATAGGCGCAAAGCCAACGAAGGAGGTTTGATTTTTCATGGCAAATCAGGAGAAATACGCCCAGCAGATGCAGGACGCGGGCGTTTGCGATGCGCGCGGGGCGGCGCTCTGCGCCACGGTGAAGGAGCTGCCGGACGGGAGCTTCGGCATGGTGCTGCTCGGCGTGAAGGGCAATGACCTGCTCATCTACGACACGAACATGAAGTCCGAGCCGCTCAAGCTGATGCGCACCATCCCGCTCAAAGGCGTGACCGACTTCAGCACCACCAGCCTGATGGGCGAAATCCTCAAAGGCTACACGTTCCGCTTTACGTCAGATGGATTTACCTATTCGTTCAAGAACTGCCGCCGTCAAGCGTTCCTTGACGTGCTTCAGCAGGAAATCAACAAATAACATCAAGGGCTGCGCCGGAAAAGTCGGTGCAGCCCTTGCATTTTGCGTTCTTTTTCTGATATAATAGACATGTCAAGCATTATTATCACAGGAGGACGCTATGATTTCCATTCTGCCCGAAAGCAACTATGCCGCCGTCATGACCGAGACGGTGGAGCCGTATCTGGATTCGCGCCGTCAGGAGATGGACATGCCGCTCTCCACGGGCGGAACGCTGCACGCGGAGGTCTACGAGCAGCCGGATGCGACCCGCGCCGTCGTCATCCTGCACGGCTACACGGAATCCGCCGAGAAATTCCGCGAAATGACGTGGTATTTTCTGAACGAGAAGTTCAACGTCTACGCCATCGACCACCGCGGGCACGGCAAATCCGTCCGCAAAATTTCTGACACCTCCATCACGCACGTCGATGCGTTTTCGGATTATCTGCGCGATTTGGAGGAGTTCATGTCGGGTGTCGTCCTGCCGAGGACGGAACATCTGCCGCGCGTGCTGTATGCGCACTCGATGGGCGGCGCGATTGGCGGCATGACGCTGATGAATCACCCGGAGTATTTCGCGCGGGCGGTGCTGACTGCGCCGATGATTGCGCCATCGAGTGCGCCGCTGCCGCGCTGGGCGGGCAAATTCGCGGCGGACTTCATGTGCGCCATCGGCAAGCGGGAAGACCGCGCGTTCATCGGCAAACCGTTCAGCCCGGAGAACGAGCCGTTCGAGACATCCTGCGCCACCAGCCGCGTCCGCTTTGACTACTACGAGCGCAAGCGCATCGACAACGCGCACTTGCAGAATTGTTCACCCACTTATGGCTGGGTACAAGAAGCAATTGGCGTGACGAAAGTACTGCTTGACCCGGCAAAGGACAAGCAGATTACCACGCCGCTGCTGCTCTGCCAAGCATCACTGGACAGGACAGTCTGTCTGCCGGAGCAGAAACAATTCGTCGCGCAAGTCCCCGGTGCGAAACTTTCCGTTTATCCCGCGAAGCACGAAATCTACATGTCCACGAACGATGTGATGGAGAAGTATGTGCCGGAAGTGATAGGGTTCTTACGGGGGTGAGGGAGGCGCCAGAGGCTCTGCCTCTGGACTCCGGCAGGGCTCTGCCCTGCACCCGCGAAGGGTCTTCGACCCTCTCGACACCCTTCTCGCGATTGAGTTGAGCGCTTCTGCATACAGTGTCCGCGTGTTTATCCAGCGAACCTACGGTTCGCTAAATTTCCGGTAGAAACCAAGCAACATGGGAGTGACCGCGCCGAAGGAGTCAAGGGGGCGATCGGAAAGCCCCCTTGTCGCCGCCGCAGCGGCGATTCCCCCTGCGGCAACATCACGCAATAAACAAAAAGGTCAATATTCAAAACTCCCCTGTCCATATCAAGCAGGGGAGTTTTTTTCATCATCACACCTCACGCCCAACGGCTTCTGCAATCTTCCGAATATCCGCCATCACGTCCACAAACGCGGCGGGCGTAATCGACTGCGCACCGTCGCACAAAGCGTGCGCCGGGTCGTTGTGTACCTCAATCATCACGCCGTCCGCGCCGACCGCAATCGCCGCGCGCGCAATCGGCTGCACCATCCAGCTCTTGCCGGTCGAATGGCTCGGATCAACAATCACCGGCAGATGGCTCAGCTTCTTCACCGCGCAGATGGCGGACAGGTCGAGTGTGTTGCGCGTGTACGTCTCGAACGTGCGGATGCCGCGCTCGCACAGAATCACCTGCTCATTGCCGCCCGCCATGATGTACTCCGCGCTCATCAGCCACTCTTCGATGGTGGCGGACAAACCGCGCTTAAGCAGAATCGGCTTGCGAATCTTCCCCAATTGTTTCAGCAGGTCGAAATTCTGCATGTTGCGCGCGCCGACCTGAATGCAGTCCACCTTATCCACGAAGGTATCAATGTCGTAGGGAGACATCAGCTCGGTCACGATGGGCAGCCCGGTCTGCTCGCGGGCATGGCAGAGCATGTCCAGCCCCTCGTATGCCAGTCCTTGGAAGGAGTACGGGGACGTGCGCGGCTTGAACGCACCACCGCGCAGCACCGTCGCGCCCGCGTCCTTCACCGCCTGCGCCACGGCGGTAATCTGCTCGTTGCTCTCCACGGAGCAGGGGCCAGCCATAATCGCCAGTTTCTTGCCGCCGACAACCGTGTTCCCGATTTTGATTTCGCTCGGCGCGGGGTGGAACGCGCGGTTTGCCTTCTTGAACGGCTCAGCAACCTTCATGATACGCTCGACGCAGTGGAAGGATTCCAGCTGGTCGGGGTCAATGCGGCTTGTGTCGCCAGTCAGACCAAGGATGGTCATCTCCGTGCCTACAATCGGGCTGACGGATACGCCGCGCGCAACCACGGCATTGGTGACGGTGTCGATTTCCTGCTGGGTCGTGCCCTGCTTCAAGACGATAATCATGGTGTTCAACCTCCTGCGTCAATCATTATTGGCTCAAAATCATTATTGGCTCAAATGGACGAAAAAAAGCACGGAAGCCCGCAAAAGAGCTTCCGCGCCTGATGTTTTCCTCAATCGCTGCGGCTGCTGCTTCACGGTACGTCAATTTGCCCGGCGAAAAACGCCGGGAACGTAAACGGAAACAACACAGACAGCATCATGGAGAAAATTCCTCCGTTCGGCGGCATCATTGCCGCGTATTCGGATTTATTATAGTCCGTTCATCCTGCGCTTGTCAAGGGCAGGATTGTACATTTGCTGTTTTTCGGGCGAAAAGTTTGCTAAGGCTAACCCGTATCGAATGGCATTCATCTATCCTCGGGCACGCACAGCTATCCTTCAGAAAAATTTCGGGAAAATCGTGTAATCCTCTTGACAATCAACCGATTTGGGCATTATAATAGCCATAATGACAATTGTGCCATTTGGTTGAAGGAGGATGAAGGGCATGGAGTCTTACCTGTTCGCAGACGTAGAGGCTGCGGCGGATACTATGGTGGTGGAAGGATACCACAAGCCGGGCAGCTTGACCCGCTCCAGCGGTGCGTGGATTCACGCGGCAGGCACGGCGATGTTTGAGGCAGGGAGACGCCCCATTAAGCCGCATGACCAGTGGATTTGGTTCGCGGTGGAGGCAGGCGAAGCGACGCTGGTTTGGCAGGGGCATGAGCTGACGCTGAAACAGCAGGAAACGTGCTTCCTGCCCGCCGGCAACCGCGACGCCGCCCTGCAGATTGACGAGAGCGTCCGCTGCGTATGGATTGCGCTGGAAGGCCCGCTTGCGCCGATGGTCGTACGCAAGATGGGCGCGCTGCTGCATATGCCGCTGAAGCAGGGGGCGCTGCCGAGCCAGATGTACTTGGCGAAGCAGATTGTGCAGGTCATCGTCCGCCACACGGACACCAGCGACGCGACATATCAGCTGCAGCACCTGATGTACGGGATGCTGGCAAGCCACTGGGGTCAGCCGGTCGCCATGGACGCGATGCTTTCGCACGAGATTGCGAAGGTCGTGGACACCCTGCGCGCGAATCAGTACAAGGACAACTTCTCTCTGGCGGAGATGGCGGCAATTTCCCGTATGCCGATGGAAACGTTCCGCAAGCGCTTCGTGAGCGAAGTGGGTATGCCGCCGCTGTCGTATGTACTGCACTGCAAGATGGAGCGCGCGAAGGAGCTGCTGCGCGAGGAAGGGCACACGGTTCGTCAGGCAGGCATCGAAGTCGGGATGCAGGATCCGTACCACTTCTCCAAGCAGTTCAAGAACATCGTCGGCATCAGCCCGTCGGCGTTCATGAAGCAGGCCGCCAAGCCGGATGCGACCATCCGCGGCAGCAGCAAAGTAGAAAAGAAGTAAACAGTGAGGCGACTGTCAGGGGATAAGCCTGGCAGCCGCCTTTTTTCTTCCACATAACCGCCACATTTACCGCACGGGATTCGGGCAGCCTTGGACTTTGTGTTGCTCGGCACACTCGTCCGCCCCTCTACGGTCTACTATGTGATTTCTGTTCGTCGGTTCGGGAGTTTGCCCGCTGGCATCCGGCTTCCTTCAGACTCCGCCTCTCGATGGACACCCTTGCCTTCGGCTAAGCCGGGCGCACATAACGGCCGTTGCAGGATTCATCTTCTGCAACGGCCTTAAAAACGCTATGCAATGGGATTATTCCGCTGTCGGTATCAGGCGAATCAGCACGGTGGGAATCTCTGCATCGGTGAAATCCAGCGTGAACACTGCGTTTTCACCTTCCACGATGTAGGGCAGATCAATTTCCGTATCGTCGGCATTCAGCAGCGCCAAGGTAACGCCGTTCAGCAGCTCAGCGGGCAGCGTGATTTTTACCTCGCCCTTCGGCCGGGAGAGCTTGCCGGAAACTTCAAAGCAGACGCTCAGCAGCGTATTGCCGTTCGCAGTTTCACCCATGCGCAGCACCAGCTCGCCATAGGGCAGATGCTCGCCCTCCGCCGTCACTTCTTCAACCAGCGCCAGATGTATGCCATCGCTCACATTGCCGCATACGGGGCAGAGCGTGCGCGTCGCTTCATCCTGCTTGAATTCGACGATGGCGCATTCGGTCTTGCCGACGTGCTTGCAATCCTTGCGCTTGCAGGTCGCGCTGTGCGTGCCGTCGCCGTTACTCGTCCATTCGCCATACCAGTGCAGCAGCGTCTTCGTCTGGTGATCCTTATAGCTGTCCTGGCAGTTTTTGCAGGTGTGCAGCGTGTAGCCGCCCTTTCCGCAGGTGGGCTTGACGACCTTTTCGGTATAATCGTGCCCGGGGGCGGGGATTTCCACCTTGGTGGTGTAATCGCAGCGGGAGCAGGTATCGTATTCCTCCCAGCCAATTTCGGTGCAGGTGGGCGCCTTGGCGTCGTGGTGCACCAGCTTGTGTTTCAGCGCAGGGATTTCCACCTTGGTGGTGTAAGTGCAGCCCTCACGCTGGCAGGCGTCATATTCATCCCAGCCAATTTCGGTGCAGGTGGGCGCCTTTGCGTCGTGGTGCACCAGGTCGTGGTTGTTCGGGTCAGGTCCATTATATGGGTCTACATAAGTATCCGTTCCCTTGTGGTAGCAGTAGTCGCAGTTTGTGTAGTACACGGCCGGAGCAACGCAGGTGGCTGCGGACTTAAGGCACACGCTAACGGCGCCCTGAACGAACCAATGTGCGCCCATCTTAGTTTTCGCTTCGTGGCAGACGGTGCAGCTAAGCCAGTGGTTTTTGTCGTCCGAATGCCAGTTCTGCCCCGCAGGGAATGCATGTGCGCTGTAGTACTGCCCGCCGCAGGTGCTGCATGTTCCCAGCGTAATGCAGGTCGCGCTGCTGTCGCCGGAGCAGCTTGCGGTGTCGACCGCATCGCAGCCGTCACGCTGGCAGTGGCGGATATGCTCACTGTTGTTACCCCTGGATTGCCATGCGCCCCAGTCGTGCGGCCCGTATTCACCGTAGGACATAAGACAAGAAGTACATACCGCAACTTTCGTGCAAGTGGCTTTGTACTGGGGTGTATCTATGCTCCAATGATTCTCTGTAAACTCATCATAGCAGCGGTAACAGTACAGCGTATGGTACTCTTTTTCTCTTTTGCGTATTTCAAAGGTATTCCCTTCGCAATAGTCGCCGTTCAACCTGATATGCGCAGCCATCGCCGTGGTTGCTACAAAGAGCAGCGCAATCGCCAGGAGACATGTAACCAACCATTTTTTCATGTTTTTCTCCTCCTCAAATTTTTAAAAACGCTATGAAATGGAAATAAGATTATTCCGCTGTCGGTATCAGGCGAATCAGCGCGGTGGGAATTTCTGCATCGGTGAAATCCAGCGTGAACACTGCGTTTTCACCTTCCACGATGTAGGGCAGATCAATTTCCGTATCGTCGGCATTCAGCAGCGCCAAGGTAACGCCGTTCAGCAGCTCAGCGGGCAGCGTGATTTTTACCTCGCCCTTCGGCCGGGAGAGCTTGCCGGAAACTTCAAAGCAGACGCTCAGCAGCGTATTGCCGTTCGCAGTTTCACCCATGCGCAGCACCAGCTCGCCATAGGGCAGATGCTCGCCCTCCGCCGTCACTTCTTCAACCAGCGCCAGATGTATGCCATCGCTCACATTGCCGCATACGGGGCAGAGCGTGCGCGTCGCTTCATCCTGCTTGAATTCGACGATGGCGCATTCGGTCTTGCCGACGTGCTTGCAATCCTTGCGCTTGCAGGTCGCGCTGTGCGTGCCGTCGCCGTTACTCGTCCATTCGCCATACCAGTGCAGCAGCGTCTTCGTCTGGTGATCCTTATAGCTGTCCTGGCAGTTTTTGCAGGTGTGCAGCGTGTAGCCGCCCTTTCCGCAGGTGGGCTTGACGACCTTTTCGGTATAATCGTGCCCGGGGGCGGGGATTTCCACCTTGGTGGTGTAATCGCAGCGGGAGCAGGTATCGTATTCATCCCAGCCAGTCTCGGTGCAGGTGGGTGCCTTGGCGTCGTGGTGCACCAGGTCGTGTTTCAGCGCAAGCAGCTCCACCTTAGTGGTGTAATCGCAGCGGGAGCAGGTATCGTATTCCTCCCAGCCAGTCTCGGTGCAGGTGGGCGCCTTGGCGTCGTGATGCACCAGCTTGTGTTTCAGCGCAGGGATTTCCACCTTGGTGGTGTAATCGCAGCCCTCGCGCTGGCAGGCGTCATATTCATCCCAGCCAATTTCGGTGCAGGTGGGCGCCTTGGCGTCGTGGTGCACCAGGTCGTGGTTGTTCGGGTCAGGTCCATACCATGGGTGTACATAAGTATCCGTTCCCTTGCGGTAGCAGTAAGCGCAGTTTGTGTAGTACACGGGCGGAGAAACGCAGGTGGCTGCGGACTTAAGGCACGAGCTATCGTTGCCCTGAACGAAGAAATGTGCGCCCACCTTAGTTTTCGCTTCGTGGCAGACGGAGCAGCTAACCCAGTGGTTTTCGGCATCCGAATCCCAGCCCTGATTCGCAGGGAAGGTATGTGCGCCGTAGTACTGCCCGCCGCAGGTAGTGCATGTTCCCAGGGTGATGCAGGTTGCGATGCTGTCGCCGGAGCAGCTTTCGGTGTCGACCGCATCGCAGCCGTCACGCTGGCAGGTGCGGAAATGCTCGCTGTTGTTGCCCCTGGATTGCCATGCGCCCCAGTCGTGACCGAGTTTGCCGTATTGAGTGCCGCACCGGGTGCAGGTTTTGCCCGTGGTGCAGGTCGGCGTTTCGGTGCCGCCAGAGTGACGGCCGATTGGATTGTCATCAAATAGGGCATAGCTGCCTTTACCGCAGTGTGAACATATGTAAATTACATAATGATAATTGTCGTTGAATCGCTCGAATCTTGTAATCTCATGATCTGCCGTCGTGTTGCAGAAACGGCATTTGTCGCGGATGGTTTCCGCCTTCGCTTCCGGCGCCATTCTCGGCAGCAGGCACAGCAGCAGCGCCGCAGCCAGCAATATGGCAAAACTCTTCTTCTTCATCTTCGTCGCCTCCTTAAAGTTAGGGTAACACCGCACAAATGAGGTGGTCGGCTGGCAAATGGATTGTGCGGTGCTGCCTTTATGATGGATTTACTGTGCCAGTTCCACCAGCGTGTCAAACGCGGGCTTCGGCTGGGCATCCTTGTCGAACAGGAGCGGGTACTCGTCCGCGCGCCAGCTCATGTCGTCCACCGTGCCCCATACCTGCACCGCTTCGATGCGGTCGGCGTAACGCAGGAAAATCTTCATCAGGTTGCCGTAATACTTCGCCTGCTTCTGCAGATTTTCCTCGCTCGTGTCGTCAATGCCCACGTCAAGTTCGGACACGCGCAGGAGCAAATCACGCTTGGCAATCTGCTGGAACGCCCAATCCACGCGGTCAATCGTCGGACTGCCGACGGAGTAGTGTGCCTGGAAGCCGTAGCCGTCAATCGTGCCATCCGCAATCAGGCTGTCCAGCAGGACGCAGATGCCGTGCAGCTTGGGGTCAAGGGGGGTGTTGTAATCATTGTAGTACAGCTTCACGCCGTCCGCGGCGTACTTGCGGGCGTACTCAAACGCGCGGTTCACGAAATCCTGACCGATTGTCTTTGTCCAGTTGGATTCGCGCAGCTGGTCGCTGCCGTCCGCCACGGCTTCGTTCACAACGTCCCACGAGACAATCAGCCCCGGATAATTCTCGTTCGTCCACGTCAGCACCTGCTGGATGTAGCTTTCCATACGGGCGAGCATGGTTTCGCGGCTGCACAGCGGCTTGTGGGTCGCGTAGCCCTCATGGAAGAAGGCTTCGGGCGTCTGGGAGTGCCACACCAGCACATGCCCATGCACCTTCACGCCATTGTCGCGGCACCAATCGAGGAACGGAATGCAGTTGTCGAACTTCACAGCGACGGCCGTGTCATCCGTGCGGCTGAGCTTGCGGCATTCCGCCATATCCAGCAGCGAATCCGGCTTCATCTCGTTGCCCGCGGTCATGATGGTGAACTGGCTGCCGTAGAACGCCATGCGTTTGCTGTCCGCCACTTCACTGGCAACAACCGCCGTGCCGAAATCGAACTTATCCGCATAGAGCGTCTTGAGGACAGGCAGCGAAGTGGTGTCGAAGGAGTCAATCTTCTCGTCGCAGGTGAAATTGCGGATGGTGAAGGACGTTTCCTTGCCCGCACCCTCAACGTACAGCACATACTTGTCATACCGACCGGGAATGTACGAGCCGGACAGCATCGCCCATTCGCCCTTCTTCGCCGTGCCGGTGACAATGTTCTCATAGGATTCCTCGCCGTCGCGGGTATGGGCGACGGACAGGATGAAGCTGCACGAATCCATCTCGTCCTGCTTCACCTGCACGGACAGGTTGTAGGCGCGCCCCGGCACAAGGTCAAAGTCGCGGCCGGGAGAGTTCCACGTCGCGGTACGCCCGGTGATGTACAGCCCGTCAGCGGTCGTCTCGATGGTAGCACTGCCCGCAGAGCGCGCATACCAGCCGTCCGTGCCGCTGGTAAAGTCCGACGTGTAATGAATCTGCGGCGCGTCGGAGTAATCCACCTTTTCGGGCGCGGTGATGGTCAGCGTAACGTCATCAAGGCAGTAGTTTTTGCCCAGATAGTTATCCGACGCCGTGAGGAAGCGGATATTGATGCCCGCGTCCGCCTCGAAATCGCAGGAGATTTCCGTCCACTCCTTGCCCTTGACGTCCACCTGCGCGTAGTAGGCGTAATCGCCGCCCGCCTTGCCAATCGCCATAGTGCCGTCCTCCGAGCTTTCGACGTAGACGCAGGCGGACAGGTGGACTTTCGCGCCGGCCTCGATGCCAAGCGACGCAGCGGAGAGGTCAACGGCATCCCAGTTATTGCTGCCGCGTCCAGAAACTCGCAGGCTCTGCTTACCGCTATGTGCCTGCGATTCCGTCACACCGACGGTGCAGGTGCCAGACTGGCTGAACGCGGCGGCGTTGCCATCCTCAAAGTCGATGGTGACGGCGTTCTGCGCGGCTTCTTCCGCTGCGGCGAAGCAGGGCAGAAACAAGCAGACTGCCATCAGCAGAAAAAGCGCTTGTGCGACCCAGTGTTTCATGTTTGATTTCCTCCCTTAGCGTCTTGGGGGTCTATGGAATGGATGATGCAATAATTTAATTATACACAAAAATTGTGTTTTGTCAAGAATGTCTGATTTTTTGCCAGAACGAAAATGGTTTCGTTGGGTGGTTTTTTCTGATTCTATGCTGATGGGCATGGTTGAACTGGTCTTTTCCATGCTTCCAGAGGGCAATGAAAACGGACGAAGTCTGCGGTCGTCTGCTGGACACCTTGCTTTCGCCACTCCTGTCGCTGGTTTTTATCGCTGCATTGTGCCTTTTGTCCTTGAATTTTCCGGTTTTTTGTTACTTAACTGATGGGCAAGAAATATTGTCGAAATCTTTCCAAAAGCCCCCTTGAAACAAGGAAAAAACCGTGTTATCATCAAACCGTTTCTAATGAACTTACGACTGAACGACACGTCTTTCTACAAGGGAGGACAACCCCATGAACATCCGCTGCTTCTGCTGCATGGGCGACAGCATCACCAGCGACCAGGTCAGCGGTATCGGCACGATGGTGGCGCATCGGCTGAACGCGCAGGAGGTGCTGAATGCCGCCTACGGGTACGCAACCTGCTCCGACTGGCACGAAGGCGATAGGAACATCACGCCTGTAACGCTCATCGAGCCGCCGAACACGAACACGGCGGACAACGTGCTGTCCAATCAGGTGCGGCGCGTTTTGCAGGCGCTTACGCCGAAGGGCAGCATCATCCGCTGGACGGTGGATGGCGTCGAGTATGCGATTCCGGCGGAAATCGGTATCGGCACAGGCACGCTGAGCACGCCGGACGTCATCTACATCGCCATCTCCACCAATGACGGCAATCAACCGGAAAACGCTCCGGTGGATGACTTTGCGGCAGTATGTGAACTCCCCTACGCCGACCTGACCCGCACGTCGATGGCATCTGCGCTGCTCTGGGCGGTGCGGACATTGCAGGCGGTCTGCCCGAACGCAGCGATTTTCCTCGCCACGCCGCTGCAAACATGCACCCCGCAGGAATGGATGGACGAATCTCACGGGCTGCTCAAGCGCAGCGTCATCCAGAAAGTCGCGCAGAAAACGGGTGTGCACTGCATCGACAGCTTCTACGAAAGCGGCTTTGACCGCAGCGTTGCCCGCTCTCACGGCGAAGTCCACCCGGACGAGGAATGGAAAATCCGCATTGCTGACTTTGTGACAAAGGAAATCGAATCGACCCTGTATAAGGAGTAACCGATGGAGAATATCAAATGGCTGTGGGGCGTAATGGACAAGCGCTACCACAAGTGGCACATTCTTGGCCTCATCATCAGTGCCGTCACGTCGCTGATGCTGCTCATCAACCCCTACCTGACGATGCGCCTGATGGATGACGTCATTGTCGCGCAGAACCCCGAACCGCTCGTCGGCTTGCTGCTGGCGATGCTGATTGTCAAGGTTGCGCGCGAAGGTCTGCGCTACCTGATGGTTGTCCTGCTGGAGCATTCCTCCCAGAACACGCTGATGAACCTGCGCATGCGGCTGTTCACGCGTCTGCAGTATCAGGACATGCGCTTTTTCGACATTCACCGCACTGGCGACCTGATGACGCGCCTGTCCGCCGACACAGACTGGTGCCGCCATTTTCTGGCATACATAGACTATGTGGCGGTAGACAGCATCGTCATGTTCGTGTCGTCGTCGATTTACCTGTTCTCGGTGAACTGGAAGCTCGCGCTGGCGATGGTCTGCGTCACGCCGCTGCTGATGATTATCACGAAAGTGTACTCCAAGGGCGCGCGGCGGATGTTCGTGGACATGCGCGACAAGATGAGCGACATGAACGCGAAGGCGCAGGAGAACATTGCGGCAAACCGCGTGGTGAAGGCGTTTGCGCGTGAGGAATACGAGGAGAACCGCTTCGACGAGCGTTCCCGCGCCTTCCGCGATGCGAATCTGGATATCAACAAGCGCTGGCTGTCCTTCTACCCCTTCATCGAGATTCTGGCGAACGCCATGACGCTGCTGACCGTCTTTTTCGGCGGCTACCTGATGATTACCGACGGCATGACGGCGGGTGAACTGACGATTTTCACCCAGCTGGCGTGGACGCTGAGCGTCCCCATGCGGCAGCTGGGCAACCTGCTCAACGACTGGCAGCGCTTCATCACCTGCTCGAACAAGGTCATGGAGATTGAAGTCTCCCGCCCGGAGATTGTAGACAGCTCCTGCGCGGTGAATCACGACCACATCGAGGGTGCGATTTCCTTTGACCATGTGTCCTTCGCTTACGGCTCGCAGCCGGTGCTGTCCGACGTAACGTTCTCCGCCAAGCCGGGGCAGACCGTCGCCATCATGGGGCCGACCGGTTCCGGCAAAACGACGCTGATTCAGCTGCTCGCCCGCTGCTACGACGTGACCAGCGGCAGCATTTCCGTTGACGGCTGCAATGTGCGCAAGTGGAAGCTGCAGCAGCTGCGCGACGGCATCGGCACGGCAACGCAGGATGTTTTCCTCTTCTCCGACACGGTGGAAGGCAACATTGCTTTCGGCGACCAGACGCTGACGGAGGACGAAGTGCACGACTTCGCCCGCCGCGCGGCTGCGGACGACTTCATCAAGGGCTTGTCCGAGGGCTACGACACGATTATCGGCGAACGCGGCGTGGGGCTTTCCGGCGGGCAGAAGCAGCGCATTGCCTTGGCGCGCGCGCTGGCAGTCAAGCCCGGCATCCTCGTCATGGACGACACGACTTCCGCCGTCGATATGGAGACGGAGAAGTACATTCAGGCGCAGCTGCGTCAGCTCCCCTACGACTGCACGAAGCTGATTATCGCCCAGCGCATTTCCTCCGTCAAGGATGCTGACCTCATCCTGATTTTGAAGGACGGCGTTGTGACCGAGCGCGGCACGCATCAGGAGCTGCTGCGTCAGCGCGGCTACTACTACGAAACGTACTGCCTGCAAAACGGCATCACGCCCGACACCGCTCCGCAGGAGGTGATGTAACATGGCGCGCAACAAATTTGACGTAGACGAGCGCTTGGAAACCCCGTTTGACTTCCGGCACTTGAAGCGCGTGGGCGTTTACATCGGCAAGCACAAGTGGAAGATGCTGCTGGCGCTGCTTTTGTCCGCCTTGGCATCGGTAACGAGCCTCGCCGTGCCGAAAATCACCCAGACCGTCATGGACGTCGCTGTACCGCAGAAAAACGTTGACCTGCTGCTGAAGATGGCGCTGGCGTTCATGGGCATCATCATCGTCGGCATCGTCTTCACGGTCATCCGCTCCCGCATCATGGCGTTCGTCAGTCAGCAGATCATCTACGACATCCGCAAAGACCTCTTCGCGCACCTGCAGCAGCTGCCTTTCGCCTACTACGACAGCCGTCCGGCGGGCAAAATCCTCGTGCGCGTCATCAATTATGTCAACAGCGTGTCGGATATTCTTTCCAACGGCATCATCAACTCGATTCTGGAAATCATCAATATCATCTTCATCGTCGTCTACATGTATACGACCGAGCCGACGCTGGCGACGATTGTTGTGGCGGGTCTGCCGATTTTCGTGGCGATTATCATCATCCTGAAGCCTCGTCAGCGCCGCGCGTGGCAGAATCAGTCGAACAAAAACAGCAACTACAACGCGTACCTGGCGGAATCCATTGATGGCGTGCGCGTGAGCGAACTGTTCGCGCGGCAGGATGTCAACTGCTCCATCATGCAGCGGCTGGCGACGGCGTGCCGCGCGGCGTGGCTGAAGGCGATTTACATCTCCAACAGCGTCTGGCTCTCTTCGGAAATCATCACCCAGATTGTTTTCACCCTCATGTACTACGCGGGTGTGTACTGGCTGGGCGGCGCGGTAGTCTCCTTCGGCGTAATTCTCGCCATGGGGCAGTACGTCAGCCGTTTCTGGCAGCCGATTACGAATCTGGCGAACATCTACAACAGCTTCGTGAACAACATGGCGTACCTGGAGCGCATCTTCGAGACGATGGATGAACCGGTCGTAATTGACGACAAGCCGAATGCCGAGACGCTTCCGCCCATTACCGGCGCAGTTGATTACAACAACATCACCTTCGGCTATGAGGAAGGGCAGACCGTCCTCAAGGATGTTGACCTGCACGTCAAGGCGGGCGAAAGCATTGCGCTTGTCGGCCCGACGGGCGCGGGCAAGTCCACCATCGTCAACCTGCTCTGCCGCTTCTACGACCTGCGCAGCGGTTCCATCACGCTGACGGATGAATCCGGCGTGAAGCACGACATTACCGACGTGACGCTGCACTCCCTGCGCTCGCAGATGGGCATCATGCTGCAGGATTCCTTCATCTTCTCCGGCACGATTCTGGATAACATTCGCTACGGCCGTCTGGACGCGACAGACGACGAGGTACGTCAGGCGGCGGCGGTTGTCCGCGCGGACGACTTCATCCGCGAAATGCCGCAGGGCTACAAAACGACCGTGAACGAGCGCGGCGGCAGCCTTTCGCAGGGGCAGAAGCAGCTGATTGCTTTCGCGCGCACGCTGCTGAGCGACCCGCGCATCCTGATACTGGACGAGGCAACCTCCTCCATCGACACCAAGACGGAGAAGCTGCTGCAGGACGGCATTCAGGCGCTGCTGAAGGGACGCACGTCCTTCATCATTGCGCACCGCCTGTCCACCATCAAGAACTGCGACCGCATCCTGTACATCGGCAATCAGGGCATCATGGAAGCAGGCTCTCATGACGAATTGATGGCCAAGCGCGGCGCATACTACGAGCTGTACACCGCGCAGGCGCGCGACCAAGGCATGGGGGAATAAGGTGCGCACGGCGCTTCTGAGAATTGCATAGGGACAAAAAGCGGGGCTGCGTGAAAAATGCGCAATCCCGCTTTTTATATTATTTTTCCGCCCCTAAAATCGCCTTAATATCCCCCAAATTCTCCGCAAAATACACTTTTTCCTGTTTTTCTTCCGTCGAAAGCCCCATCTCCACCATATGCCTCAGCAGCGCCTTCAATCCCTCATAATACCCATTCAAATTATACAGCACGCACGGGGCATCTATCTGCTTCAGCGCCAGCTTCGACATCACTTCCGACACTTCTTCCAGCGTCCCCGTGCCGCCCGGAAACGCAATGAACGCATCCCCCAGTTCTATCATCTTCGTCCGGCGCTCCGGAATGTCCTTCGTCACAATCAGCTCCGTCAGCCCCTCCATCTGAAAGCTCTCGCTGATGAAAAACTCCGGCTCCACGCCCGTCACCTCCGCGCCAGCCGCCAGGGCACTGGCCGCCAGCGCGCCCATCAAGCCGGATTTTGACCCGCCATACACCAGCGCGTGGCCGCTTTCACCAATCCAGCGTCCGAGTTCCTCCACCGCCTGCCGAAAAGACGTGTCGTTGCCCTCGTTTGCCCCCAGATAAACCGTAATATTCATGCGAAAGAATCCCCCTTTGCGTATTTCTGCTATCGAGTATAGCAGAATGAACACGGAAACGCAATCGGGGGATTTCCGCAAAAATGAGAATTTCCTCATGAATTTCTAATCATCCTTCGATGGATTTTCCATTCCGCTTGTGCTATCCTTATTCTTGTCAGAACGACAGGACGCGCCCCTCATCGGCGCAGGAGGATACAGATATGATGGCATTCATCGGCTCGGTTTTCAACATGATCGGCTCTTTCATCAACATGGTGTTCGGCGCGGTCGCCAGCGTGTTCCACTTTGTGTTCAGTGTATTAGGCGGACTGCTGGGGCTGGTGCTGCATCTGGGGATGCTGCTGCTGGTTGTCGGTCTGGTGGCGCTGGTGATTACGCGCCGCAAGAACTACAAGCAGGCGAAGGCGGATGAACCGCGCGTCATCCACATGGACAACGGCGAAACCTTCAAGAGCTATTACAGCAAGTAATTTGCAAAAAAGCGCTTGTCCTTCCTCTGAAAATGTGGTATAATCAGCGTTACCCTAAATTTTCGGAGGTTAAGAAGCAATGACGATTCTGTGGGACTGGAACGGCACGCTGCTCAGCGACGTACCGTTGGTGGTCAAAATCAACAATGAAGTTTTCGCGCGCCACGGCTATCGCCTGACAAGCGAAGAGGAATATCGGCGGATTTTCCGCTTTCCGGTCAAGGATTACTACACCGACATTGGCGTGACGGACGAGGATTTCCCGCTTGTGGCGAAAGAATGGAACGAAGGCTACGTCGCGAACTTCCATCTGGCACAGCTGCACAAGACGGCGGCGGAGGCGGTTCATCGCTTCCACGACGCAGGCTTCCATCAGGCGATTATCTCCGCCAGTCAGGTGGATCAGCTGCGCGCGCAGGTCGTCAAGTTTCCGGAGCTGGACGGCATGTTCGATGATATTCTGGGGCTGGGCGACGTCTACGCGGTGTCGAAGGTGCAGCTGGCGAAGGATTACCTTTCGCGCAAGGGCTACGACCCAGCGGACACGGTGTTTCTGGGCGACACGAGCCACGACGCCGAGGTTGCCCGCACCATCGGCTGCCGCTGCCTGCTGATTTCCGGCGGGCACCAGTGCGACGCGGTGCTGCGTCAGGTGCCGGGCGTTGAAGTGCTGCCGTCCCTGCGCGCGGCGGCGGATGTATTAGGAGCATAACAAATTATGGCGGATATCTTGCAGGTCAACACGGAGCTTCCGGCGGATTTCACCCCGACCGCGCCAAGCGGCTTGACGGACGAGGAGGCGGCTTCCCGCAAGCCGAACATCTCCCACCACCGCCCCGACAAATCCACCGCGCAGATTCTGGCGGAAAATCTCTTCACGCCCTTCAACGGGCTGAATGTGGCACTGGCGGTTTGTCTGGCGCTGGTGGGCAGCTGGCGGAACATGCTGTTTCTGGGTGTCGTGGTGTCGAACACGCTGATTGGCACGGTGCAGGAGCTTCGCGCGCGCAAGACCATTCGCAAGTTGTCCCTGCTGAACGCCCCGACCGCGCACGTCCTGCGCAATGGGCAGGAAAAGACCTGCGCGCCGGATGCGCTCGTCAAGGGCGATCTGGTAATTCTCCGCGCGGGCGACCAAGTAATGGCGGATGCCGTCGTCACCAGCGGGCAGGGTGCGGCGAACGAATCCCTGCTGACGGGGGAAAGCACGCCCATGCGCAAGCAGCCGGGCGATTTTCTTCTGTCCGGCAGCTATATTTTAGAAGGAACCTTCACCGCGCAGCTGGTTTATGTGGGCGACGAAAGCTATGCCGCCCGCCTGACGCGTTCCGCGAAGGAGATTCGCCGCCCGAAATCGGTGCTGATGACGGAGGTCAACCGCCTGATTCGCATCGTCAGCGCGGCGCTGATTCCGATTGGGCTGCTTTTGTTCTGCAAGCAGTTCTTCCTCCAGCACCTTCCGCTGACAACAGCTGTCCCTACGTCCGTCGCCGCCATGATCGGCATGATTCCCGAAGGGCTGATTCTGTTGATTTCGGTCGCCTTGGCGGTTGGCGTAATCAAGCTCGGCAAGCGAAACACCCTTGTGCAGGAGCTGTACGGCATTGAGACGCTCTCCCGCGCGGATGTGCTGTGTCTGGACAAAACCGGTACGATTACGACGGGTAAGATGACATTGGATTCGCTGCTGCCCCTTTCTGGGGACGAGGGCGCCATGCGGACGCAATTGGGGCGCTTCCTGTCCAGCATGGACGAGCGTTCCGGCACGCTGGATGCCCTCCGCGCGGAAATTCCCGATGTGCAGGGCGAAAAGCCCGTGGCTGTCCTGCCGTTTTCCTCCGAACGGAAAAAGTCCGCCGTATCTTTTGCGGATGGTACGACGCTGATTTTAGGCGCGCCGACGTTTGTGCTGGATGACGCGCATCTTGCGCCGATTCGCAAAACGCTTTCGGACTGCGCCGGGCGCGGCTTGCGCGTGCTGGTTTTGGCAGAAGCGGACGGCTGCGTCACCGAAACCGACGCGCCCGCCGTTACCCGCGTGATTGGCCTGTGCCTGCTGACCGACGAGATTCGCCCCGCGGCGCAGGAGACGCTGCATTACTTCCATACGCAGGGCGTTGCGCTGAAAATTATCAGCGGCGACGACGAAAAGACGGTCGCGGCGATTGCCCGCAAGGTCGGCTTGTCGGGCGGCGCGGTGGATGCCTCCACCTTAGCAGACGACGAACTCCCCGATGCTTGCGAGCGCTACGCCGTCTTCGGGCGCGTGACCCCGACGCGGAAAAAGGCGCTGGTCGAGGCGCTCAAGGCGAAAGGGCATCACGTTGCCATGACGGGCGACGGTGTGAACGACATTCCCGCACTCAAGGCGGCGGACTGCTCCATTGCCATGGCGGGCGGCGCGGACGCCACAAAACAGGCGGCGCAGCTGACGCTCCTGGACGCGAATTTCGCGAACATGCCGCTGATTGTCGCGGAGGGGCGGCGTGTCGTGGGCAACATCACGCGCGCGGCGTCGCTCTTCCTCGTCAAGACGCTGTATTCCTTCGCCTTGGCGCTGCTGACGCTGCTGTTCCCGGTCGAATACCCCTTCCAGCCGATTCAGCTGACGCTCATTTCCTCGCTGACAATTGGTCTTCCGGCATTTCTGCTGACGCTCGAACCGAATCAGGACCGCATACAGGGCAGTTTCCTGCGCACGGTGCTGACGCGGGCGATTCCCGGCGCGGCGGCGGTGTGCGTCTGCGCCATGGCGGCAATGGCGGGCGTGAATTTCGGCTGGGATATGGCGGACTGCAAGACGCTGGCGGCGCTGTGCGCGGGCGCGGTCGGGCTGATGATGCTCTATTCCGTCTCCGTCCCGCTGACGAAGCTGCGCGCGGCGGTGTGTGCCGCGATGACCGCCGGATTCGTGCTGGCGGTATGCTATTTCAAGCAGATTTTCTATTTTGAGCACCTGACGCTGGCGCAGTATGGCGCGCTGGCAGGGCTGATTGTCCTTGCCGCGCTGGTGATGGGGGCGGTTTCGTGGGCGGCGAAGCGACTGCCGGAGAAAAAAGGATAATAGCAAGAAGGACGAGGCGGGAATGCTTCGTCCTTCTTTGTGTTATACTATTTCCTGATGAAAATGCACCATGATGCGCGGCGCGTTCAATCATCCTTTCGAATGGGCAGCACCGCTTTTTCTGTATGCAGAGGGCGACATGCCCTCATATTGCTGGAAAACCCGGTTGAATGTCGCAATGCTGCCGAAGCCCGACTGCCCCGCAATGGACGTAATCGAATCATCCGTCCGTTCCAGAAGCTGCTTGCAGAGCGTCAGCCGCTGGCGGGTCAGGAATTCGTGGAACGATATGCCTAAGCAGTCGTAGAAAAGGCGCTCGAAGTGGTAACGGCTGTACCCGCTCTTGTCCGCCATGTTCTGCGGGGTCAAATCCTCCGCGCAGTGCGCCATCACATAGTCGCGAATGTCAACAAAGAGCATCTGCGTCTGCTCCTTGTGGCGGACACGGCGGTTCAGTTCTGTGCCGTGTTCCTGCGCGTGGCGGCGGAGCAGGTCAATGAGCATCCGGCTCAATTCCAGCCGCGCGACCGTTAATCCAAAGCGATCCCGCGCCACCCCAGCCTCAGCCGCAGCGGTCTTTACGCGCTGCTCAATTTCGGGCGCGCTGCCCTTGCGAATCACCACGCACGGCTGGAGGGCTTCTTCTACCGCCAGCAGACCGTCGATAATGAACAGGCGCTCGCGGTCAAGGAGGAAGTAATAGCGGTGGCCGGTCGGGGGTGTGTGGATTTCGTGGACGACACCGGAGGGGATAACCATGATATCGCCCGGATGAAGAAGATGACGCTCGTTTTCGACGATGACAGTGAGGTCCTCGGCGATAACCATGATGACCTCATAGGTCATATGCCAATGCGGGAGGTAATCGCAGGTTTGGGTGTTATCGTAGAAACGGATGCCCTGACTGCGGTCTTCGCCGAATTCTTCCTTTTGGCGCATGTACCACATGTTGCTCTTCACGGCGTTACGTCCTCCTTTCCGGCTTTTTGCTCGCCCCTTGACTTCTTCGGCGCGGGCGCGCCTTCAAGGTGCTGTTTTCTTCATCATAGCCGTTTCGGGCGGAAATGTCAATCACGGCAGGCGCGAAATTCCGATTTGAGATGCGGAATTCATCAGTTTGGTTGAATTGTATAGAAAATTACAATCTATACTCGTTTCATCGGTACAAAAATCGCTAAAAACGAGAGATATTTCGCTAAAAATGATTAGCGTCAAATGTGTAATCAGGCGATAATAAAGCCAGATGAACGATGTTCGTCGTTGCGCAATTCAAAAGGGAAGGAAGGGATCCTTTTGCAATCTACCAAGGCGATTGTCCGCCGGGATTTGACCGGACGTTCCACCATGCGGTGGGGAACGTACTTGAAGCGATACGGCACGCTATATCTGCTGCTGCTCGTGCCGCTGGCGTTCTTCATCATTTTCCGCTACGTTCCCATGTCCTACATTCTGCTGGCGTTCAAGAAGAACAACATTCTGAAAGCGCCGTGGCTGCTGGATTGGGCGAAAAACGGCGGCTGGGAATGGTTCATCAAGGCATTCAACGATAAGAACTTTATCGATGCGCTGAAGAACACCATCATCCTGAACCTGCTTGACCTCGTTATCGGCACGCCGATGCCCATCTTGATGGCGCTGCTGCTCAACGAGCTGGCGTTCCCGAAGTTCAAGCGCGTCGCACAGACCGTGCTGTACCTGCCGCACTTCCTGAGCTGGGTTATCATCTCCAGTCTGTCGCTGCGGCTGCTGGCAACCAACGATGGTCTGGTTAACCAGATATTCGGCACCAATATCGCCTTCTTAGGCACGGAGAACAACTGGCGCGCAACCTACATCGTGCTGGGCATCTGGAAGGAATGCGGCTGGAACACCATCATCTACCTCGCCGCGCTGACCGGCATCAGCCCGGAGCTGTACGAAGCGGCGGAAGTGGACGGTGCGAGCCGCCTGCGCAAAATCTGGCACATCACCCTGCCGGGCATCCGCTCCACCATCATCATCCTGCTGATTATGAACCTCGGCCGCATCCTCGGCAGCGAGTTCGACCGTCCGTTCACCCTGAGCAACCCGCTGGTTGAGGGCGCAAGCAAGACGATTTCCATCTTCGTCTACGAGCGCGGCATCAAGGGCAACCAGTTCGCCCTGTCCACAGCGGTCGGTCTGTTCCAGTCCGTCGTCTGCGTCATCTTCCTGCTTGCCTCGAACACGCTGGCGAAGAAGTTCGACGAGCCGGGCATCATGTAAGGAGGCTGCGATATGGCGACGACAACTACCTTCAACGGCAAAAAAGTCCATCAGGGCATGATCAAATCCCAAAAGACCCGCGTGGGCGACTTCATCATTGCCTTCATCATCTTTCTGACGATGATGATTTGCCTGCTGCCGATGGTCAACGTGCTGGCAAGCTCCCTGTCCTCCAGCGAACACCTGATTCGCAACGACGTGTTCCTCTGGCCCAAGGGCTGGAATTTTGAGGCGTACAAGACCATTCTGAGCGACAGCAAGTACACATGGTCTCTGGCGTGGACGGGCATCCTGACCGTCGTCTGCACGGTGCTGAGCCTTGTGCTGACCGTCTGCACCGCCTTCCCGCTGATTTACAAAAATCTGCGCGGCGGCAAGGTCATCAACTTCATCATCCTGTTCACGATGTACTTCAGTGCCGGCACGATTCCGGGCTACATCCTGCTGAACAACCTCAAGATGCTCAACACCCCGTGGGCGCTGATTCTGCCGAACTGCATCAGCGTGTTCAACGTCATCGTGCTGCGCTCGTTCTTCTACAGCGTGCCGGACAGCCTTCGCGAGGCGGCGGAGATTGACGGTGCAGGCCCAATCCGCACGCTGGTGACGGTGTATCTGCCGCTGTCTCTGCCCTCTCTGGCGACGCTGGCGCTGTTCTACGCCGTCGGCCGCTGGAACGGCTTCTCCGATGCGCTGATGTACCTGAAATCCAGCAAGGCGGAAAAGTACTGGCCGATTCAGCTGCTGCTGTACAACATCATCAAAAACTCCACGCAAAGCAGCGAAATCGCCACGCAGGAAGGTTTCTTCAGCGCCGGCGTTTCCAAGACGATTCAGATGGCGTCCGTCATGTTTGCAACCGTGCCGATTCTGCTGGTGTACCCGTGGCTGCAGCGCTATTTCGTCACCGGCGTCACGATTGGCGCAGTCAAGGGCTGATGCCCCTATACTATTTCCAAATGAGAATGCACCAAGGCGCGAGCAGATGGTGCAGGTGAATGCAGGAAATAGTATTATAACACCGTATTTCAGGGACGTGTGAGCCCTGCAAATAAAAAGGAGGAAAAAACCCTATGAAACGCATCGTGTCTCTGGTTCTTGCGCTCGCGATGGTGCTGTCTCTGTGCATCTTCACGACCGCATCCGCGGACAACGGCTTTGTGGACGGCAAGTTCACCGAAACCCGCCACATCACCGTGGAAGTCTACAACCGTTACAACGACGGTGGTTCCGACCCGACCAGCAGCGTGTACGCGCAGTACATCAAGCAGGGTATGCTTGACAAGTACAACGTGGACGTTGAACTGGTGTCTGTCGGCCGCTGGACCGAAGTTGACGACCTGAACAACCTGCTCGCCACCGGCGACGCGCCCGACGTGTGCGTCACCTACTCCTACCCGACGATCCAGACCTTCGCGGGCATGGACGGCATCATCGACCTGAATCCGCTGCTGACCGAATACAAGGATCTGCTGCCGGATCTGTGGGCGCTGCTGGGCGACTACAACATCTACTACGATCAGGATCCGGAAACCGGCTCTGTGTGGGCGATTGAAGCGGTGCTGGCGGAATCCGCGCGCATCAACACCTTCATCCGCAAGGACTGGCTGGACAAGCTGGGTCTGAAACTCCCCACGACCGAGGAAGAGTTCCACAACTGCCTGATCGCTTTCCGCGACAACGCTGAGCTGCTGCTGGGCGCCGACGCTGCGAAGATGGTTCCCTTCTCCATCAGCACCGACATCGGCTGGCGCGCTGACCTGCTGAATGTCTCCAAGGTGCCGGAGGACGTGTCCGACGAAACGCTGTATGTCTACGGCTACGACGACCGTCACCTGCTCTACCCGAACTACAAGGAAGGCATCCGCGTGCTGAACCAGTGGTACAACGAAGGTCTGATTTGGAAGGACTTCGCGCTGTACACGGACGCAAGCGTTGAGGACGACATGATGAAGTCCGGCTTCGTCGGCGCTTTCATCCACAACTGGGATTACCCCTACCGCAATGGCGAAGACTCCATTCAGGCGAACCTGACCCGCGCTAACGGCGCAGACGCTGGCTTCATCGCTGTGGACTGCTTCCAGAACGACGCTGGCATCACCCGCAAGTATCTGGCTGACCGCATTGACCGCAAGGTGTTCTTCCCTGCGACCAACGACGAACCGCTGGCTTCCCTGCTGTACCTGAACTTCATCTCCTCCGAAGAAACCATCAAGTTCCTGCAGACCGGCAAGGAAGGCGTTACCTACAAGATGACCGACAACGGCGCGTATGAGATGCTCAACGCCACCGGCGAATGGATCATGAACTCCGGCATGAACATCGACCACACCATCACCGTCAACGGTCTGTATCTGGGCGATGCCACCGCGGCGACCAAAGCGCTGAGCTACCCCGGCGTGAATCCTGACTTCATCATCACCGCGAACACCTACGGCAAGCTGAACGGCCGCATTGTGAAGAAGTTCTCCTGCGGCGCAATCTCCGCGGAAGAAGACGTTGGCACTTCCCTGAACTCCAAGCGCGACGCTATGCTGACGCAGGCGGTTGTCGCGCCCGTTGACCAGTTCGACTCCGTGTACGACAAGGGCATGGCGGACTACCTCGCTTCCGGCGGTCAGAACATCATCGACGAACGCCGCGAAAAGCTGGAAGCCATCTACGGTGTCCATGTGGACTAATGCCTGACGTGCTTTGGCGCTGACAGCATAAAAACGCACCCCGCAAGGATTGAACTTGCGGGGTGTTTTCATGTGTGTGTTGATGATCATTCGATTTTCTGCTGCGTTTTGCTGCTTTGTTGCAGGGGTTTCGTTCCTGCGTGAGCGGCAAAGGGGCATGAAAACAGACGGATGTCTGCGGTCGCCCACTTGATTCCTTCGCACGCACGCCCATGTTTCTCGTTTTTTATCGCAGCTCTTCCCGCATCCGCCCCGGCGTGGTATGAAACCGCTCCGCAAACATATGCCGGAACAGCTTGTAGTTCGTGAAGCCGTGCTTCTCCAAAATCTCATGCAGCGCCACGTCCGTCGTCACTAAATCCTCATACACCTTCGACAGCCGATACTCGTTCAGGTAATTCAGGTACGTCACGCCTGTGTTCTCCTTGAAGAAGCGGCAGAACGAATTCGGGTGCATGCGCAGCGTTGCCGCAGCATCACTCAGGGCGATATTCTCCCGATGATGCGCCTCGGTGTACGCAATCACCGCTGACAGCCGCTGACGGTTCTTCTCGCGCCGGAAGATGCTGCCTTCCGTCACCGGGCACGAAAACTCCTCGTAGAGCAGATAAGTGATTTCCAGCAGCAGACTCGCCATGCGAATGTCCCTGAAGGGCGAATCGCTGCTGGCTGTATGCTGCATTTGCAGCAGCTTCTGTTTCACGCGCTCGATGGCCGCCGTCATCGTCGGATTCGTCGTCGCCGCGTCCCAGATGAACTGGCGCGAACGCGTTTCCGGCGCGAAGTCCCCCAATTCCTCGGTCGGGATTCGCAGCAAGAGGGCGGTATTGCCGGACAGGCTGATGGTGGCGTGGAGAACGTAAGGGCTGATGCAGATGCACTGCCCAGCGTGAAGCTGCCAGCGGCGCTGCTCGGTCTCGACGGTCAGCTCGCCGCTGAGGATATAAATCAGTTCCAGCGCGCCATGCCAGTGCATAGGGACGTAGCTGCGCGCGACTTCTGAGTACTCGTAGTGCGCGTGACCGGCAATGTTCAGCTGGAGGTTTTCATAGGGGTGATGGCGCTGGTCATCCATGCGGGGGGCTTCCTTTCTGGCGAAATGCCGCTTTTCATCTGCTTGATTTCGGATTTTGGCGCAAAATCTGCCTTACCGCCATTGTAGCATAAGGCGAAACAGGATGCAAGAGGGGGAAAATCGGCGGATGCGCTGGGAAAACAGGGAAAAAACAATTTTCAGGCAAATTCGGGGTTGACAAATGCATAGCAACATGGTATGATTCTTTTATCCGCAGAGGAAAGGAGTTACGCGCTATGAAGTTCGCCGCTACGATGATGAACATGATGATGCCCATGTGCATGTGCAACATGAGCATGTTTCGTCGTGCCGCGAATTCGATGCGCCATTCCGCCTGACGGATGGCTGGAGGATGAAAGCAATTCCTCCGGCAGAACCTACCGCAATTGTTGGGGAGGCTGCATCGAAGAGATGCCGGCATCCCCTGTTTTTTTGCCCGGACGATTTCGGGAAAGGAAAGGCAAACGTCATGAGCAACGAAGCACCCCAGCAGACGCTTAAGCAGCCGGTTCAGCCACCCATGCAGATTGAACTGCAGAACGTCAAGAAGGTCTACCCCGTAACCGGCGGCGAGGTCGTCGCGCTGGACAACATCAGCCTGAAGATTCGCAAGGGCGATATTTTCGGCATCATCGGTCTCTCTGGCGCAGGCAAGAGCACCCTCATCCGCTGCATCAACCGCCTCGACACGCCCACAGAGGGCAAAATCCTCATTGACGGGCAGAACGTGCCGGACATGAGCAAGCAGCAGCTTCGCCAGATGCGCCGCAAGGTCAGCATGATTTTCCAGCAGTTCAACCTGCTCATGCAGCAGACGGTCGCGAAGAACATCGCGTACCCGATGGAGTGCATCGGCGTGCCGCGCGCGAAAATCAACGCCCGTGTGAAGGAGCTGCTGGAAGTTGTCGGGCTGGAAAGCAAGGCGAAAGCATACCCCGCGCAGCTGTCCGGCGGTCAACGCCAGCGCGTCGCCATCGCCCGCGCCCTCGCCAGCGACCCCGAAGTGCTGCTCTGCGACGAAGCAACCAGCGCCCTTGACCCCATGACGACGCAAGCCATCCTCCGTCTGCTGCAAAAAATCAACCGGGAGATGGGCATCACCATCGTCGTTATCACCCACGAAATGGCGGTCATTCGCCAAATCTGCACACACGTCGCGATTCTCGACGGCGGCGTGATTGCCGAAGAGGGCAGCGTCGACGATGTGTTCACCCACACCCGCAGCGAAGCAGGCAAGCGGCTGTTCGGCATCGTCGCAAGCGAAAATCACGAGCAAGTGCAGGAGAAACCTGCCATCCGCATCGTTTTCAACGGCGAAACAATCGCTGAGCCGATTGTCGCTGACCTCATCCTGCACCTCGGCGTGCCGCTGAGCATCCGCAGTGCGGACGTGCACACACTCAACGGCGCACAGTACGGGCAGCTGCTCATCAGCCGCCCCGACGACCCGATGGTCTGCCACCGGGCGATTGAATACCTGAAAGAACGCGGCTTGACGGTCGAGGAGGTGCGCGCATGAGCATGACGTGGGAACGGCTGGGTTCCATGCTGCTGGAGGAAACAGGCAATACCCTCCTGATGACCCTGCCCGCAACATTCTTTGCCTACCTGATTGGTCTGCCGCTGGGCGTCCTGCTGGTCATCACCCGCAAGGACGGCATTCTCCCGAAACCGACGCTGAACCGCATTATCGGCGTGATTGTCAACCTGCTCCGCTCCGTGCCCTTCATCATCCTGATGGTGATGCTCTTCCCCGCAACGCGCGCGATTCTCGGCCGCGGCACAGGCACGGTGTCCATCATCATCCCGCTGACGGTCAGCGCATTCCCGTATGTGGCGCGCATGGTCGAGGGCAGCCTGCTGGAAGTGGACAACGGCGTGGTGGAAGCCGCGCAGGCGATGGGTTCGACGACCTTCCAGATTGTGCGGAAGGTGCTGATTCCCGAAGCCATGCCGTCGCTGGTCAACGGCTTCGCGATTTGCATCACCACGATTCTGGGCTACACCGCGATGGCGGGCACGGCGGGCGGCGACGGCTTGGGCAAGGTCGCGATTACCTACGGCCTGAACAAGCGGCAGTACGACGTGATGTACGCGGCAAGCATCGTGCTGGTGCTGCTGGTGCAGTTCTTCCAGATGGGCGGCACTTGGCTCAGCCACGCGATTGACCACCGCCGCCGGAAATAAGTAAGGTAATTTCGCCCCTTGCAATTCCCTGATTCGCAGGAATTTCGCTTCTGCGGAGGCGGAGGAACAGCAAGCATTTCACCTTCGACAACCGACCATAAACATGGGAGTGCGCCGAAGGAGTCCAGAGGGCGATCGGAAAGCCCTCTGGAAGCAGCACGCGAGACCATCATGCAGAAGTTACCAATTCAATCGCGAAAAGGGTGTCGAGAGGGTCGAAGACCCTTCGCGGGTGCAGGGCAGAGCCCTGCCAGAGTCCAGAGGCAGAGCCTCTGGGGTCTCCCCATAAATCGTTTCATTCACCCACGGGGTGTTTGAATAAATAGGTTTCCCGAAAATGAAAGGAGTGCTTACAATGAAGAAGCTCTTTGCTCTGGCTCTGGCGCTGGTTCTGGCGCTGTCTCTGACGGTTGCGTCTGCGGACGAACTGAAGGTCATCCGCGTTGGCGCGACGGCTGCCCCGCACGCGGAGATTCTCGAATCCGAAGCGGTGACGGCAAAGCTGGCGGAACTGGGCTACAAGCTCGAAGTCGTTGTGTACGAAGGCTATGTGCTGGAGAATCCGGCGGTTGCTGACGGCACGGACGATGCGAACTATTTCCAGCACAAGCCCTACCTCGACTCCTACAACGAAACCGCTTCCGAGAGCGAACAGCTTGTGTCCGCGTTCACCGTGCATTACGAGCCCTTCGCCATCTACTCCAAGAAAGTGACCAGCCTTGCTGACCTGCAGGACGGCGCGCACATCGGCCTGCCGAACGACCCCTCCAACGAGACCCGTGCTCTGCTGCTGCTGGAGGCTGCTGGCCTGATTACCGTGCCGGAAGGAACGACCGCTGCGTCTTCCCTGACCAAGTACGACATCACCGCCGAAATGAACCCCCACGGCTATGTGTTTGACGAAGTGGCGGCTGAACTGCTTGCCCCCACCCTCGAAGACTACGACATTGCCGTCATCAACGGCAACTATGCGCTGGACGCTGGTCTGAAGCCCACTACGAACGGTCTGTTCGTCGAAGCGGCTGACTCTGAGTTCGCTACCCTGTACGCCAACATCGTCGCGGTTCGCCCCGCTGACCTTGATTCCGACTGGCTGAAGGCGCTGCACACCGCGCTGACCTCCAAGGAAGCCTACGACTACATGATCACCACCTACGAAGGCGGCGTCATCCCGACCTTCACTGTGGAAGAAGCGGAGTAATCCCGTTTCCCCAAGACCGTCTGCAAGCACGCAGGCGGTCTTTTTTCGTCAGCGGAAGTGGGAGTAGCGGAATTCGCATGAGCGATTTTCCCCGAAGCAAAAAGACCAGCACCGAGAGAAGCAGCTTCTCCCGATGCTGGTCGGTTGGATTTGCTTGCGGGTACTCCGGCTTGTTTGCACTTCCCCTGCCCTTGGGTTAAGCGGCTTTATCCCCTTCCAGTGTCTTTAGGGATTTCCTACTCTGAAAAAACAAGCAGGTCAACACCCCCATCAGCGCCAGCGCCGCATAAAAGCACGCCGCGCCGCTGCCTTCATCCCGTCCGAACATCATTTCCAGCCACGGCAGCGGATTCCGCATCATCGGCCGAAACACCGCATCCACCAGCGCGCCGCCCAGCACATACCCGACCGGAATCGTGAAGAATTGCAGCGCATTTCGCACCGCATAGACCCTTCCCTGCATTCCTTCCGGGATATTGAGCCGCATCAGCGCATCGAGATTCGCGCTCATGACGGGAATCAGCAGCCACCCCAGCGCCGCGCCCACGCACCACGTCGGCAGATTCCGCCCGAACGCGAGCAGGAAGTTCTCCGTGCCCATCGAGACGAGCAGGGACACGCACACCACCCGCACGCGGCTTTTCGGCGCGGGGAGCAGTACAGCGAGCAGGCTGCCGATCAGCGTCGCCAGCGCGGTCACAGTGGAGAAGATGCCCATGGCATTCTCCCCGCCCCAGCTCCGCGAGAGCAGCAGCGACGGCAGCGCGGCTTCGTACATGGACGAGACGAGGTTAATCGCCGCGAGGTACAGCACGAGCGTCAGCAGCCCGGGCGCTTGGCGGAAGAACCGCAGCCCCTGCCGGGTCGAATCAAGGAACGATTCGTGCGGACTGGCCGTTTGCCGCTTCGGAATACGGATGAAGCACAGCAGCGCCGTGAACGCGACGGCGAATGTCGCCAAATCCGCGAACATGACCGCGCGCAGACCGCCGAGCGTCATCAGCGCCATTGCAAGCACAGGTGTCAGCAGTCCGGACAGGCTGGAGGAGAGATACCGCAGTCCACCGACCCGCTGGTACTGCGATTTCGGCAGCAGCGCGGTCGTTGCGGCTTCGCTGGCGGGCTGCTGGAGCGTGTTCATCAAGCCGTTCAGCGCGTTAAGGAGATACAAGTGCGTGATTTGCAGCCGTCCCGTTTGCAGCAGGACGAGCGCCGCGACGGTTGTGCACGCGGCAAGCGCATCGCTGACGAGCATCGTCCGGCGCGTATCGAGGCGGTCAACCAGCGCGCCGCAGAACAGGCTGAATACAACATACGGCGCGTAGCTGCTGACGGTCAGCAGCGCGGTGGACAGCGCCGACCCGCTCTGCTGATACGCCCAGATAACAAGCGCGTAGCTGGTCATGGCGCTGCCGAGCGACGAAAGCGCCTGCGTCGTGAACAGCAAAAGGAATGTGCGCAGTTCGCGCAGAGACTCAAAAAACGAATGCAGTTTCATATGGCTTTGCTCCTTCATGCAAATAATCCGCATGGATGGAATGCCATTTTTAGATGAAAATGCCCCAAGATGCGCCGCGTTTTTTTCATTCAGGCTAACGCGAATGAAACGCAGCGTAGCAGCGCTACGCTAAGTGGAATGAGCGGACGCATGAATGGAAAAGGCGCAAGCAGATGGGGCAGGTGAATCTAATACTATTTCCAGATAAGAATGCGCCAAGATGCGCCGCGAATTTTTCATTCTGGCTAACGTGAATGAAACGCAGCGTAGCAGCGCTACGCTAAGTGGAATGAACGGACGCCAGAAGGGAAAAGGCGCAAGCAGATGGCGCAGGTGAATCTGGAAATAGTATAAAAATGGCATACTGCGCAAAGCCGCAGGACGCTCCATGCAACGCCCTTACGACGCGCATGGAGCCAATGCAGTCATCAAAATCACGGTTTTCACCCCGCTTTTATGCGTTCAGTGTGTAGATGCGGCTGATTTCGCCGTCAATGTCACTCCGGCTGTCCAGATAGGTGCAGCCGTATTTTTCGTACACATTCGTGTGATCGGTCGCAATATAGACGCAGGATTGCCCGTTCTGTCGGGCGATTTCCGCCAGTTCGTGCAGCAGCTTTCCGGCAATTCGCTGATGACGGTACGCGGGGAAGGTGTACACGAAGCCGCACCACGGGCGGAGTTCCGGTGCGTCCACGCAGTCGCGGTCGGTCAGCGTCGCAAAGGCGGCGATTTGGTCGCCCGCCATCAGAAAGTAGCAGTCGCCCGCACCGAGGGTGTGATGGAACTGTTCCTTTTCGAGCAGCTCCGTCAGGAACTTCGCCGCGCCCCACTCGCAGGCGCGAAGCTGTGCGAGGAGTTGGGGCTGGTTAGGCGAAGTGAAGTAGGATGTCAGGTACATGGTGGATTTTCCTCCGATGGGTCAGTAGGGATTGAACAGCTCCGGATACACAACGGCTTTCCGGCTATCGGGTCGCGCCCATTTGGCGCGACAATATGCGAGTAGTAGATAGAGCGGCTTGGGGGCGCTCCTGCGGGAGCGCGAAGTTACTTGCAGGGACGCTTCGCTGCCTGCGCCTTTGTTGGTGGCTTCCTTGGAATTGAGCGCCCGAAAAACAGTTGGGGCGTTGCCCCAAACCCCACCAGAGGCGCCGCCTCTGGACTCCGCAAGGGGCATTGCCCCTTGACCCTTTTTTCGGCGCCCGGCTTGGTCGCTTTTCCCCTACTCCGCTTTTATGCGGCTTTAGGCGCGCGCCATCGCCCCATCCAAAATCTCCAGCCCCTGTTCCTCCTGGAACTGATTCGTATACAGCTGATAATAATACCCCTGTTTCGCAATCAGCTGCTGATGCGTCCCATCTTCCGTAATCTTGCCATTCTGAATCACCAGAATCCGATCCGCCGAGCGAATCGTAGAGAGTCGATGCGCAATGATGAAGCTCGTCCGCCCCGCCAGCACCTTCTGAATCGCGTGCTGAATCAGCTGTTCCGTCTCCGTATCAACCGAGGACGTGGCTTCGTCCAGCACGAAAATAGACGGGTTCGTCAGAATCGCGCGGGCGAAGGAAATCAACTGCTTCTGCCCGGTGGAGAGGCGGTTGCCGCCCTCGCCGACGTCCGCCTGATAGCCATCCTTCATGTTGCGGATGAAGGGTTCCGCGCCGACCATGCGGGCGGCTTCCGCCACTTCCTCGTCGGTGGCATCGGGGCGGCCGTAGCGGATGTTATCCGCGACCGTGCCGGAGAAAAGGTGCGGCGACTGCAGGACGTAGCCGAGGTTGGACTGAAGCCACAGCTGACTGCGCGTGCGGTAATCCGCGCCGTCGATGAGGATTTTGCCCTCCGTCGGCTCATAGAAGCGGCAGACGAGGTTGACGATGGTGGACTTGCCGCTGCCGGTTTCGCCGACAAGGGCAATGGTCTGCCCGTGCTGGATGTGCAGGTTGAAGTGCTCCAGCACCTTTTCGCCCTCTTTGTAGCGGAAGGTGACGTCCTCGAAGTCAATGTCGCCGATGAGCTTGGGCCAGTTTTCGGTCTTGGGGTGGAAATTGTCGCCGTATTGCGCCACCACTTCGGGAGAATCCACAATATCGGGTTCCGTTTCCAGCAGGCTGATGACGCGCTCCGCCGCCGCCTGTGCGGATTGCAGTTCCGCGAAGATGCGGGCAATATCGCGCACGGGCTGAAAGAAGCTGACGGTGTAGTTGATGAACATGGTCAGCGTGCCGACGGTCATGGCGACGCCGAAAACGTGCGTACCGCCGATGACGCTGTTGCCGCCCTGCCAGAGCGCATACGCCGTCGCCAAAGACCCCAGCGACACGACGATGGGCAGAAAGAGGTTCGACAGCGTCGCCGCGCGGATGGACGCGGAACGCATGGAGGCAGAAACCGTCTCGAATTCCTGGATGTTCAGTTCTTCGCGCACAAGGGTTTTCGTCGTCTTTGCGCCGTTGATGCCCTCATTGAAGCCCGCGGTAATCTGGCTGTTGTTCTTGCGCACCTGACGATACGCCGCGAGAATCGCCTTCTGGAACTTCCAGCTGATGACGGCCAGCGGCGGCAGCACCAGCATGACGATCAGCCCCAGCCGCCAGTTGATGGTCAGCATCCGCACGGCGCAGGCAACCAGATACACCGCGCCCCAGCACAAGTCCACCAGCGACCAGCCGATGGTGTCCGCGAGGCGCTGCGTGTCGTTGGTCAGGCGGGACATGAGGTAACCCACGGGCATCCGGTCGTAGTAGGAGAAGGGCAGTTCCTGCAGTTTCTGGAAACCGAGCTTGCGAATCAGGTAGCACGTTCCGGTTTCGACAATGCCGCACTGCCGCAGAAAGCCGAAAATCGTCGCCACTTGCACTGCCGTCAGCAGCGCATACGCCACGACAAACCCAACCAGCCCAGCCGTGCTGTGGTTGGCAATGAACACGTCAATCGCGTAGGCATTCATGTTCGGCATAATCACGTCGATGATTGCAGAAACCGCCATGAAAAGCACAACCGCAATCAGGTTCTTGTGGTACGGCTTTGCAACCTTGATGAGCTTGCGCCACAGGGAGAGATCAAATCGTTTGGTATAATCCTGTTCCTGAAAGGACTGCATATCAGTTCACCCCTTCCGCCGCCTTGGCCTGCGTCAGTTCTTCCTCCAAGGCGTTCTGGATGCTGTTGATGCGCTGGTACAGGCCCGGCTGGCTGCACAGCTCAGCGTGCGTGCCCTGCTGCGTAATCTGCCCGTTTTCCAGCACGAGGATGAGGTCAGCCTGCGAGAGCGTCGTCACGCGGTGGCTGATGATGAGGGTGGTCACGTCCTTCTGCTCGTGTCGGAGGGCAGCGCGAATCTGCGCGTCCGTCTCGGTATCCACAGCGGAAAGGGAGTCGTCGAAGATGAGGATGTTGTTGTCCTTAAGCAGCGTGCGCGCGATGGCGATTCGCTGCTTCTGTCCGCCGGAGAGTGTCACGCCGCGTTCGCCCACGACCGTCTCCCAGCCCTTATCCGCCTTGGCGATAAAGCCGGATGCGCTGGCGATATCCGCCGCGTGCTCAATGCGTTCCGCTTCCTGCTCCGGCGCGGTGATGCCCACGTTCTCCCGGATGGACTTGGAGTACAGGAACGGCTCTTGCAGAATCAAGCCGACGTGTGCGCGCAGATATTTGCGGTCAATCTGCTGAATATCCACGCCGCCGATGGTGATTTTGCCGCCCGTGGGCGTATACAGCCGCTGCAGCAGGTACATCATGGTGGATTTGCCGCTGCCCGTGCCGCCCAGCACTGCCGCCGTCTTTCCAGCGGGGATGGTGAAGGACACATCGCGCAGCACCGGCACGTTGTCATCCGGATAAGCGAAGGACACATGGTCAAACACAATATCGCCGTGCAGGTCGGGCTTCAGGGCGTTCGGCTCATCCGGCTCGGCTTCCTCGTGCAGAATCGCCTGCACGCGCTTCATGGACACCATCGCTTTGCCCGCGTCGGACAGGGTGCGGCCCAGCTGACGAATCGGGAAGAGCAGCATCCCCAGCGTGGAGGTGAAAACAATCAGCGTACCGACGGTAATCCAGCCGTTGCAGGCGTAGATGATGCAGACCACCAGTGTCAGCAGCGTCTGCGTCATGCTGATGGCATCGCCGCCGCCCCAGTAGATGGCAAGCAGTTCATTCAGGCGGAGGTTCTTTTTGCGCAAATCGTTGTTCACGCGGTCAAACTTCTCCACCTCGCGCTCCTGCTGTCCGAAGGCGCGCACGACGCGGACGCCGGAGAGGTTCTCCTGCAAAACGGCGTTCAGCACACCGTCCGCTTCGTCCGCCACCTCAAAGGACTTATGCACCATCTTGAAGAACCACGTCGCGAAGCAGAACAAAGGCGGCACAAGAATCAGGCTGTAGAGCGTAATCGGCACGGAGCGCGGCAGCAGGATGCTCATGGCGATAACGACCATCAGCACCGTGTTGACAACTTCCATCACCTGAACCGCCAGAAAGCGGCGAATCGTATCCACGTCAGATGTGCAGCGCTGAATCAGCTCGCCCGCCTGCGCTTTAACGTGGTACGCAAACGGCAGGTGCTGCAAGTGGCGATAGAGGTCATTGCGCAGTTTGCGGGCGATATTTTCACTCGCAATCGCGGAAGAACGACCTTTTATGAACGTGAACACGCCGTTGACGACGTTCATCAGGATGAGCGCCAGCGCGGGAATCCACAGATTTTGACGGAGGAAATCGCGTCCGCCGAGGTCGTTAATCGGGTTCATGAGGAAATCCGGCATTGTGAATGGCTCGCTGCCCAGTATGCTGTCCACGATTTCGGAGAGCAGCAGCGGCGTTAAAAAGCCGATGATGACCATCATGATGGTCGCAATGAGCGCCCAGAGGAAATGCGTCCAGTTCTGCCCGATGAGGGAGAGCATTGCGCCGAACGGGGTCTGTTTCTTCTTTGGTTTCGTTGTGGTGCGCTGCGTAGGAAATCACTCCTTTCAAGAGAGACAAAGTGGTTGATGACTCATAACTGCCCATTGTATGCTTTTTTCGAAAAGGGTACGAAAAAAGCACCATCCGTCTGAATGCAAACGGCTGGTGCTGCACACAAAACGCATGGTAACAGGAAAAGAGCGTGGAATTTTCCTATTACGGGCGCATATGGGCAGAAAGAGCCGTCGCAGTCAGTCCATTGGCACGGGATACAAGGGTTAGAATCATCATGGTCATTGCGAGGGCCTCCTTTCTGCATAATTTTGATTTTGTTGTGCTTCTCGCAAGCACGCAAGAAATAGTGTAGTCGAAAGTCAAGGTTTTGTCAAGGGGCAAATGGCGGTTTTTTCAAATATTCATCCCATCTTGCGCAGGATTCCCGTTTTCCCAGTCCCAAACCGCCTTTTCAATCAAGTCGGCAGCATTGGCGCAGCCGTGTTCATTGCGCAGGGCCTCCCCGATGCACGCCGCGTTGCGCGTGTATTCCGGGTTGCTGATGAGTGCGCGCAGCCCCTCCGCCAGATTCTCTGCCGTCAGCTTATCGCGCGGAATCGCTTTCGGCCCGCACCCGGCAGCGTACACCCGCTCCGCCCAGAACGGCTGATCGCCGCCGAACGGCACGACGAGCGTCGGCAGCGCATGGCGCAGGCTGGTTGCGGTCGTCCCCGCGCCGCCGTGATGCACCGCCCCTGCCATATGCGGGAACAGCCAGTCATGCGGCACACTTTTCACATAGAAGATGTTCGCATCTTTTGTCTTTGCTTCCTGCTGACCCCAGCCAAGTGCCACCACCGCCCGCACGCCGGACAATTTCACCGCCTGCCGGATGATTTCCGCCAGTTCACCCATGTCACCCGACACCATCGACCCAAAGCCGATGTACACCGGCTCGTCGCCCGCGCGCAGGAACTCCGCCAGCGCCGGGTCAGGCGTGTAGTCCACCGGGCGCTCATCCCACCAGAAACCGGACATGTGGATGTTGTCCGCCCAATCCTCCGGGCGCGGCACAAGCGTCGGGCTCATGGCGTAAATCACGGGCACTTGCTTGCCCTTCACGTCATAATCCGGGCGCAAGCGAACGCGGCGCTTTGCCATGTCGTTCTCCTTGCGCCAATCCGAGAGGTAGCGGTGCTCCAGCGCCGAAATCAGCAGATACCCGATGCGGTAGCTCAGCACATTCCACCACTTGCCGAGCTTGCGGAACGGCGCGGATGAAATTGGCATATCCTTGCACGGATCCATCGGGAAATACTGCGTCTGGATGCACGGAATATCGTACTTCTCCGCAATCGAATAGAACATCGTCCCGAAGAACGTGCAGACGATGGCTTCCGCGCCCTCCGCGCAGTGCAGCAAATCATCCAGCAGCATCGGCGCAATATCGCGGATACCCTTCTCAAACTCCTTCAAGTACCGCACGCCCACCGCGTCCGGCTGGAGCAGCCGCCCCATCATATCCACCACGTCGCCGGAAATGGGATAGAAGGACATTCCCGCTTCCTCAATCATGCCCTGAAACGGCGCAAACGCCGCAATCGTCACCTCATGCCCCCGCTCGTGAAGCTCCCGTCCCAGCAGCATGTACGGCCGCACGTCGCCCGTCGAGCCGAGCGTTATCATTGTGATTTTCATCATTACCTCCAATGATTTCGAGATAAGTTAAAGGTATACAAACTAAAAAACTAACAATAAAATTCAAGTATGGAGGTATGCGCTGCGAAGGGGGCAAGGGGGCGACCGCAGACTTCGTCTGTTTCCATTGCCCCCTTGTCGCCTCCGCAGAGGCGAAACCCCTGCAACAATAAAATTCAAGTATGTAGAAGAAACCAAAAGCGCCATCAAGCGCGCTTGCTTCCCGTCGCACACGGGTCATACCACCCCGCAGGAACTTTCACCCGGAAGCCCTCGAATGCACTTTCCGCATCCGCCTTCACCACGCAGTGCGGCGTATACACATGCCGCATCCCCTCCTGCATCCGTGCCATGCACCACTGCGCCAAGTCCACCGCCAGCGAATCCCCCTCCGCCAGCGGCACAAACGCATCCCGCCGCACCAAAAAGCACATTGGCGAAACCGCCGTGACATTGTAGCTGGTTCGGTTCATGCCGTGCCATCCGCCCGCCGACACCGGCAAGCCGCGATTCCGTGACCGCACTGTGCCGTCCGGCAGAATGTCGTATCCGGCATGAAGCACCCGATTGCGCGCATCCGCCACCAGCGGCGTCACCGCGCACACATCCGGGCGCTGGGCGTACATCATCATCTCCCGCAGACCGTCCGCATCAGGTGCCGCCGTGTCCCCCCACAGGAACAGCAGCATGTCCGCCGACGCATCCGCCGCCAAGCGGTTCACATCCGCAGCGGACGCATCCCGCGCAAGCCGCAATGCCGCGACGGTAAAATCCCCCACGTCATACCGCAGCCGCAGCACGCCGTCCTCCACCCGGCACGTTCCCGGAAACCCGTTGCGTCGCATACTCTCTTCCACCGCCCGCGCCGCCGCGTCCAGGCAAACCGCCAATTTCGTGTGGCTCATTGACCCCCGCAGCGTCCGCCAGTGGTACAGCACGCGCGGAATGTGGATGACGCCGTCCGCCCGCTCGCACACGCGGAGCAGCAAATCGTGATCCTGCGACCCGTCGAACGCCGGTCGTAATCCGCCGATGGCATCCAGCAGCGTCCGCCGAATCACCGACAAATGGCAGATATAGTTGCCGGAGCGCAGGTTCTCCGGGCAGAAATCCGGCTTGCGGTGCGCATCAACGTGAATCGCGCCGTGGGCGGTCAGCTTATCCTCATCGGTGTAGAGCACGTCGGGGTGGTGCGCGTCGATGGCTTCCGCAATCCGCCAGAGCGCATCCGGCGCAAGCACATCGTCGTGGTCGCACAGGGCGATATACTCCCCTGACGCCATTTTAATCGCGCGGTTCGTGTTGCCGGATATGCCCGCGTTTTCCACCCCGTACGCGACGTGGAATCGGCTGTCCCGCGCGGCAATTGCCTCCAGCGCCTTTCGCGTCTCGGCGGACGTGCTGCCGCCATCGTACAGGCAGGCTTCCCACGCGCCGTGCGTCTGGGCAAACAGCGAATCCGCCAGCGCGCGGAGGAATTTCGGGCGCGTGTTGAACACGGGGACGACGACGCTGATGCGCACATCCGGGAAGGGGTGCGCGCGCTGTATCGCCAGTTCGCGCTTGGCTGCTTTCTCCCGCCGGAATCGCCATTCGTCCCGCAGCAGCACCCGTGCCGCCAGCATTTCGCCCGCGCGGTGCAGCGTGTACCCCGCGCCATGCATCCGCACATACGCCCGAACCCGTTTCGCCCACTGCACGCGCGTCCCTCCCGCCGACTTTCCTGCCCTCATCATACCATGCGCCGCGGGTTTTGTAAAGCGCCGGGCGATTTTCTGCCAATTCGGAACAATTTTCGCAAAACCGCTTGACAAATGGGTGAAAAGGTGCTAAACTAAATCCTGTTCCGGCAATCCCGGACGAACCGCATAGGGGCATGGTGTAATGGTAACACGTGGGTCTCCAAAACCTTTGTTGAGGGTTCGAGTCCTTCTGCCCCTGCCAAAAAAGAGCCAGTTTGGTGAGAAGCTGGCTCTTTTTTTAATTTCTAATCTTTTAATAAGTTCTGTATTAATAAAAATTCCCCCGATATGTCACGAGGGAAATCGAACTATTTCAACAATGTGAATATCAGTTAAGGCACCACCGCACAATTCGGCGGCGCGTCTGGCGATGTCTTTTCCGCCATCTGCGGCATGCAAATTTCTCGATTTACCGCCAGTAAACCTTCGAAATTTGCATTTGCATCTGACGAAAAATCCATTCGCCAGCCGACCACCTCATTTGTGCGGTGTTACCTTAATCTTGACTGGAACAACACGTTACAACAACAAATAAGTTATTCCGCCAAGTACATATGCGATAACGTCATAGACATCACTAACTCCTTGATGCAAGAAGAAAGGCGCAACGTACTCCCAGAATATTCCGCATATTAGCGTTATTGTGACTGCCATCGAAACCGTATCCACTCGATAATGACGATATTTGCTATGCTCTAAAATCAAATTGATATACGCGATTATGAAAATTCCTCCTAAAAAATCATTAAAATGACATTTTAAGATGTACGATATTGCGGGTATAACAACGACATTTTTCAAGTAAAAACGATTCAGTGCATATAGGAATAGGACGCAAACAATTTTACTGATATCACCCATCCTTTTGAATTTATTCATTAAGCGAATGATAGTATGAGCACTGCCACGATGATTGCGCCAACAACGCCCAAGAACCCCATGCCACCATTGTTCGGATTAGACATTATTTTCCCTCCTTGTCATTGTTTTCAATAGTCTTTCCGTTAAAAAACAGTAATTTCATTCTGCTCTTTATCGTCATATTTCACCATTTATCTTGTTTTCTGTGTTTCTTCCCCCCCAATGCAGTTTTACTCACAAATACATATTTTATAGTACAGTCCACCGCCTCCTTATAATATACTGCTTTTATTTTACCCCTCTCCTGAAAAAAGTCAAGTGTTTTCTTGAAGAATTATATATTTCTTACATTTCTAACAAAAGCATGGCAAATTGTTGTGTATCTTCACAACGACTTTCGTTTCGCGTGTAACCACATTTCAGAAAATCGTTTTTTCTGAAATCAGCTGCCTCAACCCCCTCCAAATTTCAAATTCGCACAGAAAACGCGCCCGCCGACCTTCCGACGAGCGCGTTTATACTATTTGGGGCTCTACTCCCGAATTCAGTGCAGGACTTGCTGGACACCACAGTTATCACATTTACACAAATGAGGCGGTCAGCCGCCGAGTTGTGCGGTGTTGCTTTAAATTACTTCTTATTCTTCTGCTCCACCATCGCCTTGACCTTCAGCGGCAGACCGAGCAGGTTGATGAAGCCCGCGGAATCCTTGTGGCTGTACAGGTCGTGGCTGTCGCCGAAGGTGGCGATTTCCTCCATGTACAGGCTGTTCGGCGACTTCACACCCGCATTGATGCAGTTGCCCTTGTACAGCTTCAGCTTCACCGTGCCGTTGACCGCCTGCTGTGTGCTGTCCACAAATGCGGAGAGCGCCTCGCGCAGGGGCGTGTACCACATGCCGTCGTACACCAGCTCCGCGAACTTGCTCGCGACCAGCTCCTTGTAGTGGCTGGTGGCGCGGTCAAGTGTGATGGATTCGAGGATGCCGTGCGCGGCGTAGAGCATCGTTCCGCCGGGGGTTTCGTACACGCCGCGGGACTTCATGCCCACCAGACGGTTCTCCACCAAATCCGCGCAGCCAACGCCGTTGCGACCCGCGATTTCGTTCGCCTTCGTCAGCAAATCCACCGCGTCCAGCTTTTCGCCGTTGATGGCGACCGGCACGCCCTGCTCGAAGTCCACCGTGACGTATTCGGGCTGATCAGGCGCCTTTTCGGGCGTGACCATCGTCAGCAGCAGGTCTTCCGGCGGCTCGTTCCACGGATCTTCCAAATCCGCGCCCTCGTGGCTGATGTGCCAGATGTTGCGGTCCATCGAATACGGGCGATCCTTCTTGACCGGGACGGGGATGCCGCGCTTTTCGGCGTAGTCAATTTCCTCCTCGCGGGTCTTGATGTCCCAGATGCGCCACGGTGCGATAATCTGCATGTTCGGGTCGAACGCCTTGATGGTCAGCTCGAAGCGGACTTGGTCGTTGCCCTTGCCGGTGCAGCCGTGGCAGATGGCGGTGCAGTTCTCCTTCTGGGCGATTTCGACGAGGCGCTTGGCAATCAGCGGCCGTGCGAAGGACGTGCCCAGCAGGTACTTGCCCTCGTAGACCGCGCCCGCCTTGAGCGTCGGCCAAATGAAGTCCTCGACGAATTCCTTGCGCAGGTCTTCGATGTACAGCTTTTCCGCGCCGCACTTTTTCGCCTTTTCGTGGAGGGGTTCGAGTTCCTCGCCCTGCCCGACGTCGCCCGCAACGCAGACCACGTCGCAGTCATAATTTTCCTTCAGCCACGGCACGATAATCGAGGTATCCAGACCACCGGAATAAGCCAGCAATACGCGCATCTTCGCCATAACAATCGACTCCTTTATCTTCATCCTGATTTTCATCATTTTTGTGTCCGTCTGCCGGACAAGATGGATTATACACCAAGATGAATAAAAATGCAATATGTCTGCATAAATTTTCTCGGATTTTTTTCGGGGGGATGATGCAGTGCCTGAATTGCTACCTATTTATATGATGATGGCTTATGCCGCACGAACTTCCTCCGCCTGATTGCGGCGCGGGGACGCTGCTCTGACGCTCCCCAAATAGCGAATCCGCGTTCTTGCCCCCTTCGCCCATCTATCCGCCATTTCATTCATCTCGTTCCGAAAACGTATTAAATTGTGAAAAAAATATCGTTAAAATCGTGTCAGCCACTTGACAAGAGCTTAACAATCTGCTACACTGTTCTCGTCACCCCGACAAACACCGACATCCCCCGTTCGCGGGCGCATCCCCGCAGGACGGATGAAGCATAAGGAGAGAGTATCATGGCGAAAGAGTATCCGATCGTCGATAACGTGGAGAGCTTCGAGGCGGCCCTCGCCCGCGTCCGCGCGGCACAGAAGGTCTATGCGACCTACACGCAGGAGCAGGTGGACAAGATTTTCAAGGCAGCTGCCCTCGCCGCGAACAACATGCGCATCCCGCTGGCGAAGATGGCGGTGGAAGAAACCGGCATGGGCGTGGTGGAAGATAAGGTCATCAAGAACCACTACGCCGCTGAATACATCTACAACGCCTACAAGGACACGCAGACCGTCGGCGTGCTGGAGCGCGACGAAGCATTCGGCATGATGAAGGTTGCAGAACCTATCGGCGTTGTCGCGGCGGTCATCCCGACCACCAACCCCACGTCTACCGCCATTTTCAAGACGCTGATTTGCCTCAAGACCCGCAACGGCATCATCATCTCTCCCCATCCGCGCGCGAAGAAGTCCACCATCGCCGCCGCGAAGGTTGTGCTGGAAGCCGCTGTGGCTGCCGGCGCGCCCGAAGACATCATCTCCTGGGTTGATGTTCCCTCGCTGGAGCTGACCAACATGGCGATGAAGGAAGCCGACATCATCCTTGCCACCGGCGGCCCCGGCATGGTCAAGGCGGCATACTCCTCCGGCAAGCCTGCGCTGGGCGTCGGCGCTGGCAACACGCCCGCGATTATCGACGAATCCGCTGATGTGAAGGTGGCCGTCAACTCCATCCTGCACTCCAAGACGTTCGACAACGGCATGATCTGCGCGTCCGAACAGTCCACCATCGTGCTGGACAGCATCTACGACGCGGTGAAGGCGGAGTTCGCCAAGCGCGGCGCGTACTTCCTCGAAGGCAAAGAACTGGACAAAGTGCGCAAGACCATCATCATCAACGGCGCGCTGAATGCCAAGATTGTCGGTCAGAAGGCGCACACCATCGCCAAGCTCGCAGGCGTGGACGTGCCGGAAACCGCCAAGGTGCTGATTGGTGAAGTCGAATCCGTGGATATTTCTGAAGAGTTCGCGCATGAGAAGCTTTCTCCCGTGCTGGCGATGTACCGCGCCAAGGACATCGACGATGCGTTCGACAAGGCGGAACACCTGATTGCTGACGGCGGCTACGGCCACACCTCTTCTATCTACTTGAACGCCGTCACCCGCAAGGATTTGATTGACCGCTTCGCCGCGCGCATGAAGACCTGCCGTATTCTCGTCAACACGCCTTCCTCTCAGGGCGGCATCGGCGACCTGTACAACTTCATGCTGCGTCCGTCGCTGACGCTGGGCTGCGGCTCTTGGGGCGGCAACTCCGTCTCCGAGAACGTCGGCGTCAAGCACCTGCTGAATGTCAAGACTGTTGCCATCCGGAGGGAGAATATGCTGTGGTTCCGTGCGCCTGAAAAGGTCTACCTCAAGAAGGGCTGCCTGCCTGTCGCCCTGAATGAACTCAAGGCAGTTATGGGCAAGAAGCGCTGCTTCATCGTCACCGACGCGTTCCTGTTCAAATCCGGCTTCACCAAGGCGATTACCGACAAGCTGGATGAGCTGGGCATCGTCCACACCACGTTCTACGATGTTGCGCCCGACCCGTCCCTCGCCTGCGCGAAGGAAGGCGCAAAGGCCATGACCTCCTTCCAGCCGGACTGCATTATCGCCATCGGCGGCGGTTCCGCGATGGACGCCGGCAAGATTATGTGGGTCATGTACGAGCATCCGGAAGTGGACTTCCTCGACATGGCGATGCGCTTCATGGATATCCGCAAGCGCGTGTACACCTTCCCGAAGATGGGCGAAAAGGCATACTTCATCGCCATCCCGACCTCCGCTGGTACGGGCTCCGAAGTCACCCCGTTCGCCGTCATCACCGATCAGGACACCGGCGTGAAGTACCCGCTTGCGGACTACGAGCTGCTGCCGAAGATGGCGATTGTGGATGCTGACATGATGATGTCCGCGCCGAAGGGCTTGACCTCCGCCTCCGGTATCGATGCGCTGACCCACGCGCTGGAAGCCTACGCCTCCATGCTGGCGACAGACTTCACCGACGGTCTGGCGAAGCAGGCGGCTCAGCTGATTTTCGAGTATCTGCCCGCGTGCTACGACAACGGTCAGAACGAGCCGGTTGCCCGCGAAAAGATGGGCAACGCCGCCACGATGGCTGGCATGGCGTTCGCGAACGCGTTCCTCGGCGTCTGCCACTCCATGGCGCACAAGCTGGGCGCGTTCCATCACCTGCCGCACGGCATCGCCAACGCGCTGCTGATTGAGCTGGTCATCCGCTACAACAGCGCCGAAGTTCCCACGAAGATGGGCACCTTCCCGCAGTACGCCTATCCGCACACGAAGCGCCGCTACGCTGAATTCGGCGAATTCCTCGGCTTCAAGGGTGCGAATGACGACGAGACGGTGGAGAACCTGATTCGCAACATCCATGCCCTGAAGGAGCGCGTCGGCATCAAGAATACGATCCGCGACTACGGTGTGGACGAGGAGAAGTTCCTCGCGACGCTGGATGAAATGTCCGAGCAGGCGTTCGACGACCAGTGCACCGGCGCGAACCCGCGCTACCCGCTCATCAGCGAAATCAAGGAAATGTATCTGAAGGCGTACTACGGCGAGTAATGCGCCATTCTCCCCGGCTTGGCAGGAATGCTTCTGCTGGGCCGGGCATTTTTGAGCACAAAAAATTTTGTCCGCTTGCAGGAATGTCGCATTTGGGCGGCGAATAGATATTTAGGACAAATATCGACTTTCGCGTTCTCCACTGCCGCTTTACCAACCAACAAGCGCAGGAGGGGACGAAGCAGTCCAGAGGGCGACCGCAGACTTCGTCTGTTTCCATTGCCCTCTGGTCGCGTCCGCAGACGCGAATCCTCGCATAAACACGCGGACGTTGTGTGATAGCGTCACCAACTCAATCGCGAAAAGGGAGTCCAGAGGGTCACAGACCCTTTGGCAGGTCAAGGGCAGCGCCCTTGCGCCTCTCCCCCCAATAAACATGAACCATATAGAAGGAGGTTTCCCTATGGATTTGACGCATGTGATTGCCGAGCGGGAGAATAAGAAGATTTACCGCGACGGCGCCAAGGCCATCAAGGTGTTTGCCGAAGGGTACAGCAAGGCGGACATTCTGAACGAAGCGCTGAACACGGCGCGCGTGGAAGAGACGGGCCTGCCGATTCCGAAGCTCCTTGCTGTTGACACGGTGAACGGTCAATGGGCGATTACGACGGAGTTCGTCGAAGGCGACACGCTGGCGGCGCTGATGGCGGCGCATCCGGAAAAGGAAGACGAGTACCTGAACCTGTTTGTGGACATTCAGATGAAGGTTCACGCCTGCACCTGCCCGATGCTCAACAGCCTGACGGAGAAGATGCAGCGCAAGATTTCCGCCACCGACCTCGACGCGACCACCCGCTACGAGCTGCACACCCGCTTGGCGAGTATGCACGTCCACAAGAAGGTCTGCCACGGCGACTTCAACCCGTCCAACATTATCTTGAAGCCCGACGGACAGTGGTACATCCTCGACTGGTCGCACGCCACGCAGGGCAACGCGTCCGCTGATGTTGCCCGCACCTACCTGCTCTTCGTCCTGGAAGGCAAGGAAGCGCTGGCGGAGAAGTACCTCTCCCTCTTCTGCAAGAAGAGCGACACCGCCAAGCAGTACGTCCAGCAGTGGATTCCGATCGTCGCCGCGAGCCAGTCCCTCAAGGGCAAGCCCGAAGAGCGCGACCTGCTCATCCGCTGGGCAAGCGTTTGCGAATACGAATAATCATCAAAGGGACTGGCTTCGGTCAGTCCCTTTTTTCGTGGGGATGGGAGACGCGCCATGTAACCATTTCCCCGCATTTGTTGAAATCTGCCACATTTGCAATTTTCCCTATGTAACCAACTTTTCATCCTCTTTTTTTCGTGGTATCATTATTATAAGAAGGGGGAATTTGCCCTTTTCAAACTTATCTGCCGCGATTGCTTGTCAACCGCCTCCACAATCAGCATGAATGAATTATACACGGCAAATATTGCTCTCAGCGTCTTCGCCATGGCGATTATGCTCTTCTCCCTGCGCGGCGACATCAGCCAATCCAAGATCCGAAACCTGCTCTGCGGCGGTCTGTACGCCACCATCGCCATTTGCGCGCTGTGTGAGTGGTCGGGCGTGCAGATGGATGGCACGCCGCCCGCGCTGATTCCGCTGCATATCGCCGTCAAGACCATCGAACTTTCGCTTGCGCCGCTAATCGGTCTGTTCGCGGGCTGCGTTATCCATCCCTGCCCGCGGAAAGTGGTACACAGGCTGCTGTGCCTTGCGGGCTTCCACGCGCTGCTGGTGCTGCTCTCGGCGTTCACAGGGCTGATATTCTATGTCGATGGGCAGAATTTCTATCACCACGGGTTGCTCTACGTGCTCTACATGCTCGCCTACGGGGGCAGCATGGTGTTCTTCCTCGTGCAGATTTGGTTCGCCTGCCGCGCCTATCAGTACACCGGCGGCACACAGCTGATGCTCGCGACGCTGTTCGTGCTGTTAGGGCTGATGGTGCAGCTCTTCCTGCCGATGGTCAAAATCGACTGGATTACCATCAGCTGCGGTGCGCTGATGATGTCGAAATTCTCCAGCGACATGGTACTGCAAACCGACGGGCTGACGCAGCTGGTCAACCGTTTGGGCTACGAGCATTATCTGGCGCGCCTGCGCGTTCCTGCCACCATCCTGATGTTCGACGTTGACCGCTTCAAGGACGTCAACGACTGCCATGGGCACTTGATGGGCGACGCCTGCCTGCGGACGATTGCCGGCTGCATCCGCCGCGCGTATGGGAATTACGGGACGTGCTTCCGCATCGGCGGCGACGAGTTCTGCGTGATACTGACGCGGCGGAACGCGCAATACAACACCATGACGGAGATTTTCCAGCACCTGATGGATGCGGCGCGGGCAGAGAATCCGGTTCTGCCGATGGTATCGGTGGGCTGTTCGCATTTTAATCCGTCAACGGATGATTTGGCGGATTCCTTGGCGCGGGCGGACGCGCGGATGTATCAGAATAAGGAAGCGCATAGATAAACACAGCCGCGACGAGTGAATATGCTCGTCGCGGCTGATTTTTATTCACCTGTATCCACCGCAGTGTTGGCAGTAGCGCGCTTCCTTCGGGTTTTCTAAGCCGCAATACTTGCATGTCCAGTAGTCTGCTAACGGCGTCATTTCCGAAAGCGATTTGATTGTGCAGTTACTGTTACTGCTATTTCTATTTCTATTGCTACTGCTATTTCTATTTCTATTGCTACTGCTATTTCTATTGCTACTGCTATTGCTATTGCTACTGCTATTGCTACTGCTACTGCGCGGCAGATAGTTGTCGTTCTTATCTTTTGCAAGTTTTTTCTCTATATTTTCTAATGCTGCACGCAGTTCCAAATCAGGCAAAGCAGCAATGAGGATGTAGCCGATGATGCCAAAGATAATGCACACGGCAATCCAGTTCCCTTTGCTGTACCCTTTCTGCTCAGCAATGCCGCCCGCATACATTGCAAATGCAACGTTGATTGCAATTGCAACCAAAACAATCAGAAAATACGCAAAATCCATGTTTCTCAACCTCCTTGTGTGTATCATATCCGTTTTTTTCTATTTGTCAAGCATTTTCCTCAATTTTCACATATTTTTTCTGCAATGAAAAATCCGAATACAAAAACACGCATTCCACATTCGGAGTGCGTGCTTTTGTTGATATTACCGATTCACATACGCGTCGATTTCGTTCCGGCTGGAGATTTGCAGCTTCTCAAAGATGCTCTCCATGTACGACTTCACCGTGTTGACGGAAACGCCCATCAGCGCGGCGATTTCCTTGTTGCTGCGTCCCTTCGCGGCAAGCATGGCAATCGAAAACTCGTAGGGTGTGAGCGCGTCGGTCACTTGCAGCGTCGAAACGGGGTTGTGAATTTTCATCCACCCGCGGCTGAAGCGATATACCGACTGCACAATCTTGTTGTACGTTTCCGGCTCCTGCTTGCGCAGCGCGCGCTCCACCTGCCCCTGCAAAATGCCGTGATGCTCCACAAACGGGTGGATGTACCCCTCGCGGCTGGCGATGCTCCACGCGGCATCGAACTTCTGCTCCGCGCGTTCATCCTGCTTCAGGCTCATGCAAATCATGCACAGGACGATGTTGAGGTAGATGCTGTCAATGGGGTAGCGCGTGCCCGCCATCAGCAGGGCGGATTCGGCAATGCCCATCGCGTGTTCGTATTCGCGGCGGATGTAGAGCGCGTGGGCGATGGCGTACATGGCAAAATACTGCATTCCGGGCGGAAGAATACCGATAGCGGGGCGGATAGGCGTCAGGTCGAGCTTCTCGGAGTGGAAGAACACGCTGATGAGCGCGTCGGTAATGCTGCTGTACAGCCGCCACGAATCGTCGTTTGCACGCTGCCCGTCCCGCTGAATCATTTCGAGATTCCGGCGGCACTTGGCGGCGTCCCCCGTCTGCAGCATCGCCATCGTGTTGGTAATCAGCGCGGACAGGCGGATTTCGGGGCACTTGCTCGTCAGGTATTTCTCGCTGATTTCGCGGGCTTCCCCGTGCTCATCGCGGAAATAGTGGTGCAGGGCGCGGGCAATGTCGCGTTCCTCCTCGTCGGGCATGGTCAGCAGGAGATTTTGGAAGCCGTTGTCGCACGGGCGGGAAATCAGCGGCATATAGCACTTTGCCATCCGCGGGGGGATTTTTTCCTGCCCGCGCTGCCCGCTCTTGCGCAAATCCGCCGGATGCGGCGTATTCGCCGGAATCAGCCACCCGCCCGATTTCCGGATTGCCCCCTGAATCCGCCCGGTATTCAGGTAGTAATTCACCATGCGGATGGAAACGCCCCACAGCTCCGCTATTTCCTTTACGCTGAGGTAGTCCAATGCGCAGCCCCTCCTTGTTCTCCTTGTTTACGCTTACGGAATTGGCTCCCAAAGCATGGTCGCCGTTCGATTGCCATACGAGCCCTTGGGCAGCATGTAGGAGCGCGGCGTTCCTTCTACGCCGTCGATTTTCCAGCCTACAAAGGTATAGCCCGGGAGGTAGTAGGACGGGTCTTCTTCCGGTGTCCCGAAATAAACTTGGTTGTTGATGGTGTATTGAACCCAATTATATACTCTGCCGTGGCTCACGAAGGTTATGGTGTACGTCGCCTCACGCCACTCCGCCTTGTAAATGCGGTCGCCGGTTGAGCCTTTGGGGATAATCATCGGCGTTGAAGGGAACTGACCGCTGCCATCGAGGACCCAGCCGGAAAATTCGTAGCCCGGACGGTCGGGAGGGATGGGCAGGGTGACGGAATCCTCCACGGTGTAGCGTATCGAAGCTATGACTGCGCCGCCGTTCGTGACCAGTGTGATGGTGTATCTGATCACCTTCCAGTTTGCGGTATACGCCTTGTTTCCCGTCGAACCCTTCGGAATTTTGACGCTTGTCTGCGGCGTCGTGATGCGCTCGCCCGTCCAGCCGACAAACTCGTAGCCGTTGCGGGTCGGGGTTGGCAGCTCGAACTCCTCATCCGTTATGGTGTAAACCACCTTTTCTTGACCGCTGCCGCCGTCCAAATCCATGGTGATGGTGTACTCCGCCAAACGCCACTCCGCCTTGTAATGGAGGTCGCCGGTTGTGCCAGGATAAATAATGAGCGGCGTGAAAGGGAGCATACCGCTGCCATCGAGGGTCCAGCCGGCAAATTCGTAGCCCGGACGGAGAATGTAAGGCAGGGTGAAGAGATCCTCCACGGTGTATTTTATCGGAGACACGACTGGGCCGCCGTTCGTGTCCAGTGTGATGGTGTATTCAATCACCTGCCAGTTTGCGGTATACGCCTTGTTCCCCGTCGAGCCCTTCGGAATTTTGACGCTTGTCTGCGGCGTCGTGATGCCCTCGCCCGTCCAGCCGACAAACTCGTAGCCGTTGCGGGTCGGGGTCGGCAGCTCGAAATCCTCATCCGTCATGGTGTAAACCACCTTTTCTTGACCGCTGCCGCCGTTCAAATCCATGGTGATGTTGTATTCTGTCAGTTCCCAGTTCTCGATATACGTCTTGTCGCCCGTCGAACCCTTCGGGATGGTCACGTTCGGCTGCGGCGTCGTGATGCCCTCGCCTGTCCAGCCAAGGAACGTGTAGCCCGTGCGGGTCGGGGTCGGCAGCGTTACGGTTTGCTCCACCGTGTAGAAATACACTTCCGATGTGCCCGCATTGCCCCCTTCCAGCAGCGTAATGATGGTGTATTCAATCACCTGCCAGTTCGCGGTGTAAGTGCGGTCGCCCGTGCTTCCCTGCGGGATTTCAATGGTTTTCTGCGGTTCGGTGATGCCCTCGCCCGTCCAGCCGAGGAAGATGTAGCCCGTGCGAACCGGGGTCGGCAGCTGGAACGCTTCCGATTCCACCGTGTACTGGATGGGACGGATCGGATCGCCGTCTGCCGTGTCCATCGTGACGGTATAAAGCTTGTCCGCCGTCAGCGTCAAGGTCAGCGGCGCGTAGGGCATGAGGAAGGAAACCGCGTCGTTCCCCTCGCTGATACTCAGGGAAATAGCGGGGTCGCTCAGGAAAACGTGGATGCCGCGATAGCCCGCTGCGGGCGCGATTTGCACCGTCACCTGCTCACCCGCGCGGCACAGCAGGTCGTTGCCCTCCGCCGGCATGTCGCTGCCCCAGAGGACGTTCTGCGCGTCGATGGTCACGCGCTGCGTGTCCGCCGTCCACGTCAGCGTAACGATGCGCTTTTCTTCGCGCCCCGTTACGGGCAGGAATGCGGCCGTCTCCTCGCCGCGCAGTCCCGTCAGGTGAATGAGGGCACGCTCGTCCGCGCCGAAGTCGCTGCGCTTGAACTGCGTCACCCACTCGCCGCGCTCCTTGTCGAAGGTGAAGCTCGCCACGGCGCCGCTGCGCAGGGTCAGGCTCGGCGTGAAGTAATCCGGGCGCGCGCCGCTGATGCGAACGCGGTAGGTGATGCGCCCGTCCTGCTCGCCATAGCGGTAGACGTACACCGGGAATTCCGCTACCAGCGTGCTGTCATCCGTCAGCGGGAACGCAACATCGCCCTCGCGGGAAAGATAGACATAATTTTCCGCCACAGCAAAGCAGGATTCGCCGCCATTCAGGCGGTAGACCTTGCTCCACGGGTCTGCGCTGCGCATTTCCGGCAGCAGCACATACTGCTCCTGCAAATCCGGATATTTCTCCGCAAACGCCGCCTCGATGCTGTCCATCATGTTGACCGCGCCCATCGGGCAGCTGTCGCCCGTGTACTGCACCGTCGTTTCGGTCAGCAGCGCGTCGTCCCAATCCGCCGTTTCCAGCTGCATGTCCTTGGCGCTCTGGTCAACAAGGCGGAAGCGCACGGTCAGGCTGATTTTCTTCTCCACCTTCAGCTCGCTGCCCATATGCAGCTGCTGCCCCGGCACAAGCGCGTTCTTGCCCGGATTCAGCACAATATCGCCCGTCGGCAGCGGGTCATCCGTCAGGTTCACGAGGTTCGTCGCAATCCCGATATCGAGATTCATCGGCTTGTCCACCACGATGGTGGAGCGGACATTGCCCTCGCCGTTCAGCGACACATTCCCCGATGCGCCCAGAATCAGTTCCTGAACCTCTGCCGCCGCGCCGATGTTCAGCCGCACGTCCTCGTCCGACAGCACATACAGGCGGTCAATTTTGCCGGACGGCAGATTGCCGTTCAGCCCGCCGAGAACCAGCAGATTGCCGTTCATTTCCGGCGCATTGAACTCCGTGTCGCCCAGATGGTCAAAAATCGCGTCGCCGATGAAGGACTCCGGCGGCTGCGTGTCCTTATTCAACACGGTGATGCCAAACTGCTTGATGTTCTCCTGAAACGCCGGGTCATCCCAGTCCGTATTGTCCCATATGCCAGCGCCGATTTCTTTCGCCAGCCGCTCCAGCGCCGAGTCCTTGCCCTGTGGTGTCTGGTTCTTGTTGATGGTGTTCAGTGTGTTCAGCGCACTCATGTTGTTTTCCACAATCATGGCCGCCGATGCTGTACCCGCCCAAATGATGCTGCATAAGAGCAGGAAAATGGTGCTCCATCGTGCGATTCGCTTCATGCTTCTTCCTCCTTGCTGATAGCTTCCGCGGGCTTTTTTCCCATAGAAATCGCCCTTCTGGTTTCAGTATACCATTGACAAGCGCTGTTTGCCACCGCCATTCAATGGATTAATTGGACGTTTCCCTGCCCTTTTCCTGCTGAAAATTCCTGCATTCACGCAGATTTCCCGTCTATTCGCGCATGTTTTCCGCCGAATGTACCTTTCCAAGGCAGGAAATATCGGTTGCCAAGGATGGCAAAGTACATCTTTCCAACATGCGAAAAAAGGCGAACCGGTTTTGAAGCCGATTCGCCCGTGGATTTGTCCAAACTTGGATGGAATTACTTGGCGATGGTGCAGTGCATGAAGTACTTGTAGCCCAGCGGGTTGGAGAAGAAGCCCTGCACGGAGTCGTCGAGCATGTAGATGTCGGTGTAGTAGTACAGCGGCACGATGCAGCCGGTATCCATCAGCATATCTTCCGCGATGTGCATCATGGCATAACGGTTCGCGCTGTCGGTGCAGCTCTTGATAGCAGAAATCAGCACGTCATAGGTTTCCGCCCAAGTGCCGTTCTCCACCTTCACGTCGTAGCCGTAGGGGGTCAGGTCGAGGTTGTAGATCTTCAGATCCGCATTCGCGCCCTTGCCGAACTGCACGTCGTTGTTGCCGGAGCCGGTCACCCACATGTCGAGGAAGCAGATCGGGTCGTTGTAGTCGGCAATCCAGCCATTGCGGGCAATGGAGTAGTCGCCGGACTTACGGGTGTTCAGGAAGGTGTTCCATTCCTGGTTGGTCAGGTTCATGGTGATGCCGACCGCAGAAACCGCGCTCTGGAGGTATTCGCCAATCGCCTTGTGGGCTTCGGAGGTGTTGTAGAGGTAGGTCAGGGACGGGAAGTTGGTGAAGACGCCGTTCTCCTCGTCGTAGGTGTAGTACTTCTTCAGGGTCTCAACCGCCTTGTCGAAGTTCGCCATGTAGACGTCTTCGTCGTCGGTCACGTCGTAGTAGCCGGTGATGCCTTCCACATGGCCCGCGTTCTTGTAGAACTCAGAGCCGTCCGCATCGGTCATGCCCATAGGAACGAAGCTGGACGCAGGCACCTGACCCGCCTGACCGATTTCTTCAACGATGTAGTTGCGGTCGAACAGCAGACCAATCGCCTGACGGATTTCTGCGCGCGCCGCTTCCGCTTCTTCGGGGGTCATGTTCGCGAGCACGTCAGCGGGCAGGATTTCTTCGTTGATGTTCCAGCAGACATAGTAGGTACCAATCTGACCGGCAATAACGAATTCCGTCGGATACTGTTCCTTCAGGGAAGCGATTTCAGAGGTGGGAACGTCGTCGATCAGCTGCCAGTCGCCCTTCTGGAAGTTCGCCAGCATGTTGTTCGCGTCGTCGGAGAGGTAGAAGTCCAGCTCGTCCATCGTGACCTTGTCCACCGCATGATAGTAGGGGTTCTTGGTCAGGGTGATCTTGCTGTTGTGTTCCCACGCGGTCATGGTGTACGGGCCATTGCCGATGTAGGTGGAAGGATCGGTCGCCCACGCTTCGTTGGCGACGACGTCCTCACGGACGGGCATGTACGCCGGGAAGGCGAGCAGCTCGTTCCAGTAGGCAACGGGGTTGTTCAGGGTAACGGTCAGGGTCTTGTTGTCCACGGCGGTCACAGCGAGGTTTTCCGCCTTGGGGTCGGAGCCGTCCGCAGTGTAGCCCTTGATGACTTCAAACATGTAGCCATAGTCCGCGCCCAGCTCGGAGGAAGCAGCGCGCTTCCACGCGAACTCGAAGTCCTTCGCGGTCAGATCCTTGCCGTCGGACCACTTCAGGCCATCAACGAGCGTGTAGGTGTACGTCACCGTGCCGTCGTCATTGACCACCGGATCCGGCAGTTCCACCGCGCAGTCCGGCAGGATTTCCAGCTTGCCGTCGTCGGTCTGCGCCCAAGTGGACAGGCCTGCGAACAGGTGAGCGACCATCGTCGCGCCGTCCACAGCGGAGTTCAGCGCCGGGTCAAGCGTATCAGGCTCGGACGCGATGCAGACAGCCATGTACGTCTTGCCGTCTTCGGCGACAGCGCACAGGGTGCAGGTCACCATCATTGCGATGGCGAGCAGGAGAGCAGTCAGCTTCTTCATGAAAAAACCTCCCTTAATATTCTGTGACAGCCTTGCTTTTCGTAGACTGTCTGTATCAAAAATGCGTGTTGACGCATCCTTGAAGCAGTTTTTTTGCGCGGATAAACACGCGGGCACACTATGCCAGTGTCACCAACTCAATCGCGAAAAGGGTGTCGAGAGGGTCGAAGACCCTTCGCGGGTGCAGGGCAGAGCCCTGCCGGAGTCCAGAGGCAGAGCCTCTGGCGCTTCCCCTCACCCTAACTCCTTCACCCGGTGGCAGGCGACGAAGTGACCCTTCTCGACTTCGTTGAAGGGCGGCATCGACTGCGCGCAGGCTTCGGTGGCGTAGGGGCAGCGCGTGCGGAACGGACAGCCCGACGGCGCGTTCAGGGGACTTGGAATGTCGCCGGAGAGGACAATGCGCTTGTTTGCGCGCGCCGCCTTCGGGTCAGGCAGTGGAACGGCGGACAAAAGCGACTTGGAGTACGGGTGCAGCGGGTGATTGTAGATTTCCTCCGCCGACGCCAGCTCCACCATCTTGCCCAGATACATCACGGCGATTCTGTCCGAAATATGCCGTACAACCAGCAGGTCATGCGCAATGAACAGGTACGTCAGCCCCAGCCGATCCTGCAAATCATCAAACATGTTGATGACCTGCGCCTGAATCGACACGTCCAGCGCCGACACCGGCTCGTCGCAGACGATGAATTCGGGATTCACCGCCAGCGCGCGGGCAATGCCGATGCGCTGCCGCTGACCGCCGGAAAACTCGTGCGCGTAACGCGAGGCGTGTTCGCTGTTCAGCCCGACATAGCCCAGCAGCTGCAAAATGCGCTCCTCCCGCTCCTTCTTGGAGGAATACAGGTGGTGCACATCCAGCGGTTCGCCCACGATGTCCGACACGGTCATGCGCGGGTTCAGCGAGGAGTACGGATCTTGGAACACCATCGTCGCCTTCGTGCGGAATTTCTGCAAATCCGCTTTCGTCTTGACGGGCTTGCCATCGTAAATGATTTCGCCCGCCGTCGGCTTGTACAATTGGAGGATGGTGCGCCCAACGGTCGTCTTGCCGCAGCCGGATTCGCCCACCAGACCGAGCGTTTCGCCCTTGTTGATGGTGAAGGACACATCATCGACCGCCTTCAGCGGCTTGGTGCGGAAGAAGCCCATGTTGATGTCAAAGTATTCTTTCAGTCCTTTGACTTCCAGCAATGGCTGGTGCATCTGCGCTTCAGACACAGGGCACTCCTCCTTCCTCCGTGATGCTGCCGTCCTCAACGCCCTTCTTGACGTTCATCCAGCAGGTTGCCATATGGTCGTCATTGATGAGCATCCGAACCGGCTTCTCTTTCAGGCAAATCTTCATCGCCGCCTCGCAGCGGGGCGCAAACGGGCAGCCCTTAGGCATGTTCAGCAGGTCAATCGGCGTACCGGTAATCGGCTCCAGGCGCTGTCCGTTGTTCTCCGCCGTCGGGATGGAGCGCATCAAGCCCTTTGTGTACTCGTGGCGCGGGTTGTAGAAGATTTCATCCGCCGTCCCCTGTTCGCAGATGGAACCGGCGTACATGACGATGACCTCGTCGCACATCTGGGCGACAACGCCCAAGTCGTGCGTAATCATGATAATCGCCATGCCCATCTTCTTCTGCAAATCGCGCATCAAATCAAGAATCTGCGCCTGAATCGTCACGTCCAGCGCGGTCGTCGGCTCGTCGGCAATCAGGATGTCCGGCTCGCACGCCAGCGCCATAGCAATCATTACGCGCTGCCGCATACCGCCCGACAGCTCGAACGGGTACTGCTTCATGCGCTTTTCCGGTTCGTTGACGTTGACCAGCTTCAGCATCTCCACCGCCCGTTCGCGCGCCTGATGGCGGTTGCGGTCGGTGTGCAGCAGAATCGCTTCCATCAGTTGCCGACCGATGGTGTAGGTCGGGTTCAGGGACGTCATCGGGTCTTGGAAGATAATCGAGATGCGATTGCCGCGCACGGAGCGCAGCAGCTTCTCGTCCGCGCCGACCAGCTCCTGCCCGTCGAATTTCACGCTGCCGCTGACGATTTTGCCCGTCGGCGCAAGAATCTGCATGACGGAATATGCCGTGACGCTCTTGCCCGAACCGCTTTCGCCCACGATGCCCAGCACCTTGCCGTGGTCAAGGCGGAACGAAACGCCGTCCACCGCCTTGACTTCGCCCGCGTCGGTGAAGAAGGATGTATGCAGGTCATTGACTTCCAGCAATGCCATTTTGTCCAGCTCCTTTCATCACGCATTCAGCTTCGGGTCAAAGGCGTCGCGCAGACCGTCGCCGAACAGGTTCAGGCTCAGCACGATGAGGCAGATGACCACGGCGGGAATAATCAGGCGATAGGTGTAGGAATAGATGCCATTGAGCGCGTCAGAAGCCAGCGAGCCCAGCGAGGGCATCGGCGCGTTGACGCCCAGCCCCAGGAAGGACAGGAAGCTTTCGGTGAAAATCGCGTTCGGAATTTGCAGCGCAGTCGAAATAATCACGACGCTGATGCAGTTCGGCAGAAGGTGCTTGCGGATAATCCACTGTGCCTTCGCGCCCGTCGCCTGCGCAGACAGCACGTACTCCTGCTCACGGAGGGACAGAATCTGACCGCGAATCAGGCGCGCCATGCCCACCCAATAGAGCAGACCAAAGACGATGAACATGCTGATGATGTTCGAGCCGATTTTCTCTAAGATGGTGCCTTCCACATGCAGCACCTGCCCCAGCACGACCGACAGCAGGATGATGACCAGCATGTCCGGCAATGAGTAGATAATATCGACGATTCGCATGATGAACAAGTCCACCCTGCCGCCGAAATATCCCGCGACTGCGCCAATCATCATGCCAATCACCAGCACGATGATGCTGGCGAAGAAGCCGACGGCGAGGGAAATGCGCGTCCCGTAGACGACGCGGATGAAGTAGTCGCGTCCGTGCGCATCCGTGCCGAAGATGTGCGGGAAAACAGATTCCCCTTTGTCGATTTTCTTCAGTTCCGTCTTGCCGTACTGGAACGGCGCGAGGTTGTTGTAGCTGTTGTCCATCGGGCGTCCCTTCGTCTGCCCCAGCATCTGGTCATACGAATACGGCCAGAACATCGGGATGATGATGGAGGACAGCGTAATCAGCACAATCAGAATCAGGCTGATGGTCGCGACCTTGTTTTTCAGCAGGCGCTTCACGCCATCGCGGAAAAAGGTCGAGGACGGCCGCATCCGGGAGATGACTTCCTTTTCCTCCGCCGTCGCGGGCATGAAGGAATCCACATCCAGATGCAGGCTAAAGGGCTTTTTCTTGTTCATCATCATGGTGCAGATGCCTCCTTATTCGTAATCAATGCGCGGATCAGCCCCCTTGTAGAGCAGGTCGCTGATCAGATTCATAATCACGATTAAAGAGGCGAGGAAAATGGTCGTCCCCATAATCATGGTGTAGTCGCGGTTGGTGATGCTGGATACGAACTGGCGGCCGATGCCCGGCACGGCGAAAATCTGCTCGACGACCATCGAGCCGGTGACGATGAACGCCAGCATCGGGCCGAAATAGGTGATAACCGGAATCAGCGAGTTCTTCAGCGCGTGACCGAAGATAATTTTCTTGCCCGAAACGCCCTTGGCGCGCGCGGTGCGGATATAATCCTGCCCCAGCACGTCGAGCATGGAGGAGCGCGTCAGGCGCGTGATGTAGCTCATCGGGTAGAGCGCAAGGGTGATAATCGGGAGGATCAAGCCTTCCGCCGTCGCGCCGTTCGCGGGTACCCAGCCTAACTTGACTGAGAACACTATCAGCAGGAATGACCCCATAATGAACGACGGCATGGACACGAACGCGGTTGTAATCACCATAATAATCTTATCCAGCACGGTGTTGCGCCGCAGCGCCGCCAGCGCGCCGAGGACGATGCCGGCAATCGCCGCGCTGAACGCCGCAATCAGACCAAGCTTCGCGGAGGTCTTCATGCCATCCAGAATAATGTCGATGACCTGACGGCCGCGCTGCTTCAGGCTCGGCCCGAAGTCCAGCTTCGTCACCACGTCGCGCAGATATGTCACATACTGTTCGCCCAGCGGCTTGTCCAGCCCGTACTTGGCCTCCAGCGCCGCCTGCGCTTCCGCGGAAATTGCCTTTTCACTTGCGAACGGTCCACCCGGAATCGAGTGCATCACGAAGAACGTCACCGTGATGACAATCCAGATGGTCAGCAGCGCCAGCAGCACGCGCTTGAGGATATAAAACAGCATCTTGGAATTCATCCGCTCCACCTTCCCGGCAGGGGCGCTGCCGCGTCTGCCTGCGTTTCTTGTTCATCGACACGCAAAACCAACCGGTTTCACCGCGTCGATGCTTTATTATGCAACACTGTATGGAGAAAATCAAGTGTTTTGTTGCACAAACTGTGTTTTTTTTATGTTTTTCTCGTGTATTTTGAATATTTTCGTCCAAGTTGTTGCATTTATCAAGTTTTTCTGCAAGTCCCTGTTCATTTTTGCGCACAAAAAATGCAGGACGCTCATTCGTCCTGCATCGTGGTAACGAAGTGAATTACTCCGCTGCCGCCAAGCTGCCGAAGATCTCCAGCGGCATGTTTTCCAGCGCGTCGCCCACTTCCTTGCTGGCGACCTGGAACGTCACAGCGAGAACCGTCTCGTCATCAAGGAAGGTGTACAGCGCCAGCACGGTGTCGCCGGGGGTGTACATCAGGCAATAGTTTTCGTTGACATACAGCTCAGCGAGCATTTCTTCCGTCGCGCCCGCGTCCTGAATGCCTTGCAGCAGCGTTTCAAAGCTCATCGCGGACAGCTGCGCCGTAATGCTGACCGTCTGGTCGGCGTTGACGGCGAAGAGCAGGATGTTCTCGGCGTTTTCCGTGCCTGCGGGGACTTCCTGAACCGCCCAGTCCGCCGGAATCTGCATCGTCAGACCCGTTTCACCCAGCGCAACCGTCTGCGCCTCGAAGCTGACATTCATTTCAACTGCCGGCACTTCCGCTTCTTCCTCCGCGAACGCAAAGGCAGTGCAGCACATCATGAGCGCCATCAGGAGAGCAAGGAGTTTCTTCATATTTGTTTCCGTCCTTTCATTCCCAGCATGATTCGGCTGATTTCTTTCCATATTAAACAGCCACATCTGGTAACGTTTATAGTACCAGATGCAAGCCGCTTTTGCAATACGCTTTCGCGCAGGAAAACGGTTGATTCGCGCGGATTTGGGATTTCAGAATGAAGCAGCCTCCTTTTTCATTCGGAAAATGCGAGTGAAGTAAATTTTATTTACTTTTCAATTTTCACCAAAACAAACAGTTGATTCTTTCCGTAAAAGCGGACTTTGCTTCCCTCCCCCTTCACAAAAAACGGGGCACCGCGAGAGCTTTCGCCCCCGCAGCACCCCGCCATCCGCGGATGCGCAATTCCGCATTGTCCCTTACTTCTTCGTCCAGTCCTGCTTTTCGCCGATGCCGTAGTTTGCCGGCAGCACGTCGTCATCAACCAGCACGAAGCCCAAATCCGCCGTGTAGGTCGTACTGGCGGAGGTCACCTGCACCGGGTTCGATTCACCGTTCTCGCCCAGAATCGACGCAATCAGCGGAATATCCGTGCGCATACGCGTCGGCACAACTTCCGCCGGGTAGATGGGCTTGAGCGTGTACACGCCGGGATACAGGTTCTCGAAAGTGTAGTAACCGTACGTGTCGGTTGTCGTTTCCGCGACGAGCTGGTCGTTGCGCCACAGCTCGATGCGCATGTCGCCCAAACCAAGTTCGCCCGCGTCCTGCAGGCCGTTGCCGTTCAGGTCAAGCCAGCAGAAGTCGCCCAGCGTGCCCGGCTGCACCGCGCCGATGTTCTGCTCCAGCTGATGCTGGCTCATGCGCAGGGCAATCAGGTCGCTCTCTCCCTCGCGGGCGGTGTAGGTCGTCATCACGCTGATGTTCTGCCCGTCCTTGAGGCGCGTGTCGTCCTTTTCTACGACGACGTAGCCGTTCGGGAGCGTCACACGCAGACGGTAGTTGCCCGGCATCAAGCCGTCAAAGCGGTAGATGCCGTCCTCGCCCGTCGTCGCGTTTTGCAGTTCGCTGCCCTTTTCGTCCAGCAGGATAACCTCCGCGCCGGACAGGGGCGCAATCTCGCCCGCGTTGTCGCACCAGACCATGCCGCCGATGCTTGTGTCAATCTTCAAGCCCAGCATCGGAGCAGTATAGTTGTTGTTTTCGCTAATTTCAATTTCGGTCATGACGAGCTGACTGCCCTCGGTGGTGAAGGTGCTGTCGCCCAGACGCGCCGCCTGCGTGCCTTCCTTGAGGTCGTAGGCAAGGCTGTACACGCCGGGGGCAATGCCGTCGATGGCGAACCGCCCCTCCGCATCGGTCTGCACCTGCGCAAACACCGCGCCGGTTTCATCCAGCAGGGTCAGCGGCTCGTTTTCCGGGGTGATTTCGCCCGCGTCCATGTCCCCGTTGTCATTCTCATCCACCCAAACCTGACCGGACATCTTCGACGGAATCACGCCGCCAAGCGCCTGATTCAGCCATTCCTCGCCCAGCCCGATTTCGATGTTCACCTGCTGCTCGTTCAACCCGTGCATCAGCGGCAGGGTCACATTGCCGTCCAGCTTGGAGAGCACCATGCCCTCCGGGAAGCGCAGGGTCAGCGTGTAGGCGTCCGGCCGCAGCCCGGTGAAGCTGTACGCGCCCGTCGCATCGGTGAGGACGGTCTGCTCCGTCAAGTCCTCGCGGGAGGGGGTCAGAATCAGCGTCACGCCGGCAAGCGCCGCTTCGTTTGCATCCTGCGCGCCGTTGCCGTTGTGATCGGCAAACACCATGCCTTCAATGTCGCCCAAAGCCAGTGCGCCGCACAGGGGCGCGGTGACTTCTTCGCCCACGCTGATGGTAAAGGAATCCGTCGTGCCGTCGGAATCCGGCGCGATGGTGTTGCCGCCGTCCGCCAGGGGAGCAAACACGCCGTCGCCCGGCAGCTCGTAGCGCAGGCGGTACGTTCCGGGCAGCACCGCGTCAAACAGGAAGCTGCCATCCGCGCCGATGGTGCGGGTCGCCACGTCGCCGGTTTCGTCCATCAGGTGAACCACCGCGCCGAGCAAGCCGCCTTCATCCGCGTCGCGCAGGCCATTGTCGTTCTTGTCGGCAAACACCACGCCGGACACATGGCCGGGGGTAATCATGCCGATATCAAGACCCGTCAAATCCGCGCCCATTGTCAGCGCCACCGGTTCGCTTTCGCCCGCGCCGCCGGAGAGGTTGCGGAGGATATTGCCGTCGCCCGTGCGCGTGAACGCCAAGCCGCGGTTCGCGGTCGCGCTCACGGTGTACTGCCCCGGCGCAAGGTCATCGAAGGTATACACGCCGCTGCGGTTCGTTTTCGCCGTGCGGGTATTGCCGTTTTCATCCGTCAGGGTGACGGTGAAGTTGTTGACCATCTTTTCCGCGTCCATCCGGCTGCCGGAGAAGTCGTCATCCAGATACACCGTGCCGGAGATGCTGCCGTAAGTAATCGCACCGATGGCCATCGTCATCTCGCTGTCATTCTCCAGCACCACGTCGGAAATCGTGTACTCGCGGCGGTCAGTGCCGGGCGCGAACAGGTTGCCGTACTCGCCATCGCCCGCAATGGTGTACACATAGCCCTGCGGAATCGTCGCTTTGACGCGGAACGTGCTGCCGCGGATGTTGGCGAAGGTGAAGCGCCCGTTCTCGTCGGAGACGGTGTTCAGCAGCTCCTTGCCGATGGCCTGACGGTACAGGACGACCTTCACGCCTTCCAGCGTCTTTTCGCCCTCGTCGTACACGCCGTTGTTGTTTTCATCCAGGAAGCAGATGCCGTTGATGTCAGAGCCCTTCATCACGCCAAGGAGGACTTCCTCCAAGTCACCGCGTTCAAGAATCACCTGATCCGTTTCAGAGCGCTTAAATTCGCTGGTGATGATGGAGCGGCGATTACCGCCCGTCTGGCTATATCGCGCAAAGACCAAGCCGTCCGGCAGGCTGTATTCGACATTGTATGTGCCGTAGCGCATTTGACCGATGTAGAATTTGCCGTCCTCGCCGCTCTCGGTTTCGTACACCAGACCGTTTTTCACGCCGACGGCGCGGATTTTGATGCCCGCCTGACCGGGTTCACCGTCCTGATATACGCCGTCGTCGTTTTCATCCAGCCACACAAGGCCCTGCAGCGCCGCCATCGTCATCACGCCGACGCCCACGTCGGTCACAGAACCGGCTTCGAGGGTCAGCGGCACGCTGCTTTGCACTTGTTCGGTCGTTTCATCCATGATGGACATGTTCGCGCTGACATTTTTGCCGTGCGCGCCATGGCCGAAGCCCGCGGGCAGCTCGCTGCGCAGGACGTACGTCCCCGCCGGCACAGCCAGCGACACTTCGCCGTTCTTGTCCGTTTCGCCGGATGCCACAACAACCTCCACGCCGTTGACTTCGGTGATGAGGCTCATCGTCGCGCCGGACACGCCTTCCTCGTACTTCCCGCGTGAACCGTTGTTATCGTTGTCGCGGAAAGCGTGGATGGTCAGCGCCGCCGGATTCGCCGCCTTCGCGGTCACAGTCGCGGGTTCGTCGCTAATGACGAGCGCGCCGTTGGCAAGGGTCACGCCCGCGTCATAGCGGACGACGTACGTCCCGTATTCGAGGAACTCCGCCTGCCAAGCGCCGTTTTCATCCGTCACCGCTTCCGCCGCGTCTTCGCCCGCCTGATTGACCAGCTGCACCTGCACGCCGCTCATCGGCTGACCGTCCAGCCCCAGCACCACGCCGGAAGCGTCGCCGGTGGCATGGTTCGCCAGCGCCGGCAGCACAACGGTTTCGCCCGCGCCGATTTCCACCAGAATGCTCGCCGTCACGCCCGTATCGGTCGTGCTGAGCGTCCAGCCCTCGGTGTCATACAGGCCGCGCGGCAGGGCTGCCGTAATCTGATAAGTATCAGGATACAGGTCGTTCAGCGCAAACGCGCCGCTGACCGTCATCTGTTCGCTCATCCGCTGGCCGGAAATCGTCACTTCCGCCGGGGCAGACAGGTCGTCGATGCTGCCGGTCATGCCGCCGCTGAGCGTCAGATCCAGTTCATACCGGCTGGTCTGCATCGCCTGAATGTTCACCAGCCACTGTGCTTGACCCTTCTGCAGGTTCGGCCAGCCGTTCACGCCCGTCAGCAGCGTGCCTTCCGGCAGCGTCACCGTGACGGCGTATGTCCCGTGGAAGAGGTCGGCTTCCTCCACCGTCTCGCCATCAGTCAGGTAGCCCGTGCGGGTCGTTTTGCCGTCCTCGCTGACAATCTGGTACGCCACTGCCGCGTTCACGCCGCGCATGAGCATCGTCAGCGTGCCGTCCACGGGTTCAGGGGTGGGGGTCGGCGTAGGCGTAGGCGTCGGGCTCGGCGTGGGCGTCGGGCTCGGGGTCGGGGTAGCCGTCGGGGTTGGCGTCGGCGCTTCCGTGGGTTTCTCCGTCGGTTCCTCCGTCGGATTCTCGGTCGGCGCTTCCGTCGGCGCTAAGGTCGGGGTAGCCGTCGGGGTCGGCGTAGGTGTTGCCGTTGGCGTAGGCGTTGCCGTCGGGGTCGGAGTAGGTGTCGGGGTGGGCGTCGGCGTAGGCGTAGGTTCAGGCGTGGCAGTCGGTGCCATCGTCGGCGGCACATAGTAATAGGAAGCGTTCACCTTCGTCACGGAATCCGCACCCGTGTAGCGCTCAATGTTGATAATCTTGTCGCGCCAGCTTTCAATGGCCAGCGAAGCCTTCGTCATTCGCAGGGTATACAGCCCCGTATGAATCGCCGCCGGCAGGGCATAGTCGCCCCGGCTGTCGGTGTCGAAGGAGAGAATCGTCTCGCCGCGCTCGTTAATCAGGTCAAAAGAGGAGCTGCTCTCCGTGTGCACGGTGAACAGACCCGTGTCCGTCAGCACAGCAATGACCGCTTTGTTCAGCCGTCCATCGACAATTGACACGGTGTAGCTCGCCGCCATAATGGCGTCCTCCGGCATCGTTTCCGCCACCGGGACAAGCTGCACATTGCCCGTGCCGGGGACGGAAATCGGGTCGCTGCCGAAGTCGGTCAGGCGAATCGTGCCGACCGCCTCCCCGTTCTGCATGACGGTAAAATCGCCCGTGAATTTCCGGGATTCATACGTTCCCGCGCTTGTGGCATACATGCCCAGAAAATCCACTTGCAGCATCGTCAGCTCCGATGCCGCAGCCGCGGGGAGCAGCATCAGCAGCATTCCCAGCGCGAGCAGGAGTGACAGAAATCGCTTGCCAAGCATCCTCATCTTGCCTGTTCCTCCATCTGAATCATCCGCAAGCCGTGCGGAGTAAAGTCACAGAATAATCCATGTACTATGGTAAAGCAATCCGCCCGACTTGTCAACCATTCCGCGCATATTTTTACAATTGGATTGCTTTTCTGGTCGAAAATCAGTATGTTCCGGCAATGAAAAAGAAGGCTGACTTTTTCAGTCAGCCTCCCATGCGGATACTATTTCCAAATGAGAATGCGCCGAGATGCACCGCAAATGATTCGTTCTGGCTAACGCAAACGCCAGCATGGGAAAGGCGCAAGCAGATGGCACAGGCCAATGCAGGAAATCGTATCAGTTGCTGCCGCCCATCAGCAGGGTCAGCATGCTCTCCGGCAGACTCATCAGCAGGGTCATGGGCAGGTTCTGCAGGTTGTTCATCACCTTGACGAACCACGTCTGGAACTCACTGTCCGTCATCGCGCCCAAATCCTGCGCCTTGCTCACGTCCAGCGCGTCCTTCGCGTCGCAGGTGCGGGTTTCCGCCGTGATGGTCACAACGTCCAGACCCATGAAGCGCACCAGCACATCCACCTTGCGGACGCCCTGTTCGCCGTCCATCGTCGTAGCGGTCGTCACCACAACGCCGAAGCCCTGCTCGACACCGTCCACCGTTTCCTTGATTTCCACATCAACAACGCTGCTGTCCGTGCCGATGCCCTTGCCGCTGACGTTGATTTCAACGGAGTCTTCGCCAGCATAGGCGGTCAGGTTCGCCGTGAAGTTCTCCAAGTCGCCTGCGAAGGTCAGCGTCGCCGCGGTATCTTCCGCGCTCTTGATGGTCACAAGCCACGTCGCCACGCCGTCCGCCGTGTTGCGGGTCATCGTGAAGGACATCGGCAAGGGTTCTTCGCCGCCGTTGTTGATCTTCACCGAAGCCGTCATGCGAACCAGCTCGCCTGCTTCAGTCATCCAGTATTCGTAAACGATGTCATCCGCGTAGAGATCTGCTTCATCAAGTTCTTTCAGCAGGTCGTCCCAGCTCGTGTCAGCAGCAGAAAAAAACGCATCCATGTAAGCGCCGATGCTCGGAACGCTGTGGATCATTTCCAGCAGGGCTTTCGTCATCTCGGCCAGCTTTTCCGGCGGAACGGTGACTTTGACGTAGTTCTTCGCCGCGTCGCAGTCGCCGGGCTGCTCGGTCACTTCTGCCATTTCTGCACCGGACAGTATTTCGTTCATCATGGTCATGAACGCCGTGGTGTCCGCCTGCGTCAGTTCTTCCATGAGCTGCTCTTCCGTCATGCTGCTCAGATTCGCCGATGCTTCCATCAGGGCAGTGTATTCCGCATTGCCGCTCAGCTGTTCCTTCGATTCTTCAATCGCCTTGTCGATCTTCTCGTCGCTCTGACCGGACATCTTCATCGTCGCGCGGAGGGCTTTTTCCTTGATGGCTTCCACGTCCTTGCTGTTCACAGCAATCACGCCGCCCAGCAGCGCGCTGGACACATACATCAGTTGGTTTTCTTCCGCAGCAGTCGTCAGCGATGCCATACCCAGCACGCTCTTGCCGCTCAGGTTGAGGTCAAAGCCAGCTTCGTCGCCCTGCTGATAGCCGGTCAGGGACAGCGCCGCCAGCAGGTCGTTGATGGCGGCCATCGTGGTGTCATCCCCGCCCAGCGCCGCCACGAGGTCAGCGTTCAGGTCGTGGATGGTGATGGTGGTTTCCTGACGCGCGGCATTGTCCCACACGCTGTTTTCCGCCATCGAGGTCAGGGGCATCGCCAGCATCATGATGCTGAGCAGTACCGCAAGCAGTTTCTTCATGGGGTTTCCTCCTTGTTATTTGGTTTCCCTTTTTCTTTATAGCGAACACTGCGGAGCAGTGATGCTTTCGGTTGATGTTAGTCGGCGTTATCCAAAATGATGGTGCTGCTCGGCAGCGTCGTCGTACCGTCCATGAGCTGCCGCACGCTGTTCGGCAGATTCATCAGGATGCGCGGCAGAATCTTCGAAATGCTCGTCGCCAAGGTCAGCATGTAGGCGTTGAAGCGCGCGCTGCTGATTTCGCCCAAATCCAGCACGTCGCCGTCGGACAGCAGGGGGCGCGGTTTGCACGAAAAGGTCGTCGTGTAGATGGTCAAGCCGACTTCACCGCCAGACAAGAGCCGAATCCTCGACTCCCGATATACACTGCTGCTCGAACCAGACGTAAACACGCCGAATTGTATGCCGCTGTCCGTCCCGTTCGCTTCGGAGGTCGTGCGCACTTCTACATCGACCCTCCCGCCCCTGCGGTTCGGCTCAACCGTCAGCGAAATCGTCGTCTGCGTCTGGTCATCCGGCATAAGCACCAGTTCGGCATTCTTTTCACCGATGGTGAGGCGTCCCGTCGTGCTGTTCTCTTCCTTTTCCAGCGTCCAGTCGTACTGCAAGCCGTCCGCCAGCGTGTTCCGGTTCAGCGTGAACGTGACGGGCTTCAGGATTCCCTCGGTCGGCTCCACCTCGGACATTCTTTCCGCCCAGTCCGGGAGCGCGGAATAGTTCACAATCAGCTTGACAAGCTGCCCCTGCGCATCCGTGTACATCGTCACCTGCGCGTCGCTGTACAGCATCGTCTGCTGACGCACCTGCGCCGCCCAGTCGATTTCCTGCGGCACATACTCTTCCGTCGTCGTCTGCGACATGAACTGCATCAGATTGTCATAATCCGCCGCCAAATCCGCGAAGTTCTGGACGACAGGCACTTGCATCGCCGTTTCCAGCAGAATCGCCAGCCGATTGACCAGCTGTTCGTTCGTCAGCGTGAACGTACACACCTGTATCACCGGGTCACAGCCTTCGAGCTGCTCCGTCACAGGGTCAATCGTCATGGACGGCTGATATTCCGCCAAGCGGCGCTGCATCTCCGTAAAGTCAATCGCCGCAAGGCTATTCAGCACTTCTTCCGCCTGCACGTTTTCCGTGAAGAGGGGATTTTTGAGTACCTTCGCCGTCATTGCGCCCATCTGTCCCATCTGCGCAATCTGCTCCGCGTAGTACCCAGAGGATACCGTCTCGTTGATGACTTCCGCCGTAAGACCGCGCTGGCTGAGCTGCTGGCGGTACACCAGCTCCCCGAAATGCTGCATGTCCTCGTCGAGGTTCAGATACAGCGTCTCGCCCAGCAGGTCACTGCTGACATAGACATCCGCACCGCTGAACTGCACGGCATAATCGACAATAGGCTGGTCGTTCAGCGTCACCTCATAGGCGGCTGACGTTATCCCCTGCTGATAGACTATCACCCGCAGGGCATCCAGAAAGTCATTGACGGCTTTCTCCTCCGCTTCGTCGATGTCCGCCCCCAGCACCTTCGCATTGAAGTCTTTCAGGAAAATGACTGTCCTTGTCGCGCCGGGCGCACTTTCCTCCGCAAAACCACACATCGGCACCAGCATCGCCAGCGTCAGCAGAATCGCAAGCAGCTTCTTCATTCGTCAGCCTCCTTGACATTCGTTTGTGCGCTTTTCAGCATTCCATTACCATTATATCAAAAAAAACACCTGTTGCAAGCGAATATGCGCAAGTTTTACAATTCCGTGCCTGAAAGATGCAAATTTGCGTCTGAAAGCGCATCTTCGCGGGAAAAATGCTTGATGCCGTCATGCAAAATTTCTGTGAATGGCGCAAAAGGCCGTTTTCCCCTCTTGTGAAGCGCGAAAAAATATGCTACAATAGACAGAGTATTCTGGATTACTGAAAGGAGCTAATTCGCATGGAATTTCTGACCAAGCTTTTGGGCATCGCCACCGCCGTTGCGGAAACCACCACCACCGGTGCGGCCGACCCTGCCGCCGTCACCACGGATTCTGCCGCTGGCGGCATTGTCGGTATTCTCTTCAGCCTTCTGCCGCTGCTGCTGGTTTTCGTCCTGATGTACTTCATGATGATTCGCCCGGAGAAGAAGCGCCGCAAGAAGGAGCAGGACATGCTCGCGTCCCTGAAGAAGGGCGATCGCGTGTGCACCATCGGCGGCATCTACGCCACCATCGAGAGCATCAAGGACGACACCATCACCCTGAGCGTCGGCAAGGGCGACCAGACGATGGTTGTTGCGCGCTGGGCGATTCGCTCGGTGGAAGATGTGACCATCGAGAACGAGACCGAATCCCTGAACTAATCGCAAAATTCCCGGCTTCGTGCCGGGTTTTTTTGTGCCCGATTTTCCCGCCGCGCATATGCTGGGAGTGAACAGCTCACACGATGGGAGGAATCGCCATGAATCAGCGTCCGAATTGCTGCCGTCCCATGCCGCCGCAAGTGCCTTGCCCGTCCAGACCGCCTTGCCCGCCGACCCCCGCTTGCCCGTCTTGTCCGCCGATGCAGAAGGGCGTTTTATTGCCGCGAATCCTCGCCAGCGGGCGGGAGTGGCAGCGCCGCGCGTGTGTGGCGCTGTACGTCGGCGGTTTGCCGGAGGATGCGAACGGGCGGCTGCAGCTCGTCGGCGTTACGGCGTGCGGTGACGCGGATTGGGAGATTGCGCCGTACCAAGAACCGCGCCCGTGCGGCTGCCGCGGATGCCGACCGTCTCGACCCGCGCCGTGCCTTCTGCGGGTGAATATTCCGGTTGTTTGCCAAGTGCAGGCGGAGTGCGGGCAGGTTTTGCGCGGCGAAAGTGTGCTGACGACGGATGTTGCGCTGCCGATTCGCTGTGTGCAGGCGGAATGCTGGCGCAACCAGATGATGGTGCTTCCGTGCGTTCGGCTGATTGACGGCGGCGCGCCTGTGTGTGCGGATGGCTGCCGTCCCCCTGTGTTTGATTGCACGATTGAACTGCTTGTCGAAGCCTACATGACGCGATGGGAAGCGTGCGGCAGCCCTGCGCCGACTTGTCCGGATTTGCCGCTATTCCCCCCGCCGCCGTTCGGGTGACAAGGGCGTTGGAAGACCCAGGGGGCTTTGCCCCTTGACCCCAGCAGGGGCGCTGTCCCTGCACCCTGCAAGGGAGAATGAAATGGGACGAAGTCCCCTCCCTTGACCCTTTCGCGCGATTCAGTTGGTGACAACTGCACACTATGCCCGCGTGTTTATCCACCTTGCGCCGCAAATTCCGTTCCCCAAACGCCGCTTTTCCCACATTGCAGCAGGTAATGGCGAAGGAGTCCAGAGGGCGACCGCAAAGCCCTCTGGCACTCGTGGAAAAGACCAATATAATAAATAGGAAAAGACAGCCGCATCCCCTGCGCCCAATCGTTCGCGCGGGGATTTTCTCTTTTTTCCCCCCAATGACAAAAAAGCGCCCTTGACTCTCGCGAATCAAGGGCTAATAGGAATCCGGCAGC
>ENA-UOOA01000401-UOOA01000401.1-human-gut-metagenome-genome-assembly--contig:-P61old-NODE-401-length-93166-cov-82.845174_pt1 | contig 93166 bp, 91 predicted proteins | sample MGYA00242467_ERZ724014 | MGnify/ENA metagenome assembly ERZ724014 | reverse complement strand
TACTTTATCAGATTTGCAAAACTTTGTCAATACAGTATGAGCAATGAGGTTTATTTGCGCTAATTCCGCTAGACATTTGGGAGAAGAATGTCGGCAGAATAGGCTTGAATTTAAGTGCAGATATGTTTATTATCCCTTAAGTTTAACTGATGGATAAAATAAATGACTGATATAAAAGTAAGATTTGCGCCGAGCCCGACCGGATTTATGCATATCGGCAATACCCGTACGGCCTTGTTTAACTGGCTGTGGGCTCAAAAGCTCGGCGGAAAATTTATGCTTCGTATTGATGACACCGACAAACAGCGGTCTAAAAAAGAATATGAAGACGTTATCCGCGATAACCTGAAATGGCTGGGTTTGGTTTGGAGTGAAGAAGCCCGGCAGTCGGCTCGCTTTGAACGCTATAACGAAGTAACCGCCAGACTGAAAGCGGAAGGCCGGATTTATGCCTGCTATGAAACGCCGGAAGAATTGGAATTTAAAAGAAAACGCGCTTTGTCCAAAGGCCTGCCGCCGATTTATGATCGCCAGGCTTTGCGTAATACGGCGGAAGATATTGCCAAATATGAAGCGGAAGGACGCAAACCTCATTATCGTTTTAAACTGCTTCCGGGCGAAATCAAATGGAACGATATGGTTCGCGGCGAAGTCTGCTATGAAGCCGAAAAACTGAGCGACCCGATTGTTATCCGTGAAGACGGAAGCTTTTTGTATCATCTGCCGTCGGTTATTGATGACGTTGATTTTGGCATTACGCATATTGTCCGCGGAGAAGATCATGTAACCAACACGGCTTCGCAAATTCAAATGTTTGAAGCTTTGGGCGGACGGGTGCCGACTTTTGCGCATCTGCCTTTGCTGACCGGAAAAGAAGGAAAATTGTCCAAACGTTTGGGCAGTCTGGGGGTCAGCGAACTGCGCGCCGAAGGTATTGAGCCGATGGCCGTCAGTTCTTTTCTGGCCAAACTCGGCACTTCGGAAGCCATTGAACCTTTTTATGATTTGGAAACGCTGGCCGCAACGCTGGACTTTGCTAAAATCGGCCGCGCGCAGCCCAAATTCGATGAGGAAGAACTGAAACACTTTAACGTAAAACTGGTGCACGGACTGGATTATGACCGGGTTGCCGGCCGGGTTGATGTTGACGAGCAGTTTTGGAATGCGGTAAGGCCCAATCTGGAAAGGGTTGCCGACGTAAAAATCTGGACGGATATCTGCCGTCGCGAAGTAATACCGGTAATCGAAGACGATGCTCTGCTGAAAACGGCGGCGGAGCTTTTACCGCCGGAGCCGTGGAACCAGGAGACCTGGACACTTTGGATTAATCAGGTGAGGGAAAAAAGCGGCAAGAAGGGCAGGGAGCTTTTTCATCCGATTCGCAAAGCTCTGACCGCGCAGGAAAACGGTCCTGAATTAAAAATTCTGCTGCCGTTAATCGGCCGCGAAAAAGTGCTGAGCCGTTTGCAGGGAATTGCCGCCTGAGGTGAAACCGTTTATAAAAAATCCCCGGATTTTGGGGATTTTTTTTGGAGTTAATTCAGCAAAATGAGCTAATAGGCATGCTAAAAATTAAATCTCTCTAATTAAGTTTTTTGCGGCATTCTTCCTGCAGCTTTTTCTGTTCGGCTTCATCAATGTTTTTAAAAATGATTTCCGCAAATGATTTTTTCGCCACATGAGTAATAAAAAGAGGTTCTTCTAATTTGAGCTTGCCGAGGGTTTCTTCCAGAGCCTCAAAACTTTGGTAGATTTTGCTGATTAAAATGATGTCTCTGGCAGTTGCCCGGTCTTTTTTTGTGTTGGCTTGTTTTCTCATTTTGGTCTCCCTTAAAAATTGTGTATAATCTGATTCTCATGTTGTAGCTATATAATAAATCAATAATATAAAATGAGTATAAGCTAAAAATCTGTCTCAGGTATCGAAAAATATGCTCACTAGAAAAGATATGAATAAACTGGTCAGCCTGTTATACTTGTTGTCCGTTTCGCAAAATGCCAGCAAACGCAAAGCTTCGGAAAAACTGGATACCTCCATTGACACGATTAACAAATACCTCGGCGATCTTGAACAGGATCTCGGTTCCAAACTTCTGGCCTCCAACGGCCGCGGAACTCAGACCACCCCCGAAGCGCTGGAAATTCTCCCGCTCGGGCAGACGTTGAAAAGCATATTGCGGGAAGTTGAATTTCTGGCTACCAAAAATTCCGAGATTTCGGGAGTGGTCCGTCTCAGTGTGGAAGACGGTGTCACCTCGACTTTGTTTAACGGCAAATTTTTGGATGTCTTCCGGCGTTATCCCGGTTTGCAGATTCAGACCGAAAACGGAAACGGCTTGTCCGGTTTGTCGTTGTTGGATTATGATATTGCGATGAGTTATACGCCTCCTTCCGGCAGTGATTTAACGATTTATCATGCTCAAACGGTTCGCTGCGGCTTATATGCGTCTCCCTCTTATATTGAAGAATTCGGCATGCCTTATGATATGGACGACCTGCTTAATAACCATCGCTTTTGCGAACAGATTTACAGCAGCCGTCAAATTAAAGGCTGGAAAGAACTGCGCAAAGACATCAAACATATTACTTATTCCTCCAATTCGACTTATTCCGTTCACTATATGACCGAGGCCGGTGCCGGGATAAGTGTCTTTCCCGTCAACTGGAAAACGGAAAATCTGATTTCCGTTACCAATATCATTGATGAATGCAGCATCGACCTGAGCTATCCCGTTTATCTGATTGCCCACCGGGACACGATGAAACTGCCGCGGGTAAGCACGGTTTTGGAATGTCTTCGTCGGATTATGGATGATGCGGACAACAGCCCGGTAGATTCAAACGCAGTCAGGAAGACAAAAGCCGCCGCTTCTTAAGGTTTACATAAGATAGCGTTTTCCGGCGGTTTTGCCGTCGCAGAAAGAAATATTGATGTCTGTTCCCGAATATTGACGTTTCGACCATTTGTCAACCATTACGTCGATCAGGTCGTTGTCGATGGGATTTCTGCTGCTGATAGGAAAACGATTGCTTAAGTCGCCGATTAAATAATTTGCCACATTCACTTTCATTATTTCTCCCCTTGTTACGGTTAATATAAAAGTTAATATAAGGTTAATGGTCGGCATGAGAAGATGATATAATCGAAAGTCTATGTATATAAATAAATTTACGTCTTTACTTTTGCGATATCGCAGAATTTTCATCTCTCGTCCTTAAGCAAAACAGATTCGGATTAAAAAAGCTATAATCAATTAGTTCTAATTTAGGGAGAGCTTGTGGATTATTCTGAATGTATCGGAAAATAAAAAAACGCTCTGCAATACAGAGCGTTTTTTTTGACTTGGTAGGGGTAGTCAGACTTGAACTGACACTCCCAGAGGGAACAAGATTATGCGTCAGCAGGCCGAAGACGCCAAAGCCCGGGGATTGGAAGAACAAGTTTCGGCGGCGCGGAAGAATAAGCAGCTTCTCGGCCAGCAACGGGCGATGATGGCCGCCAAACGTAACGTCATTTCCACCATTCTCGGCGGTAGCAGCAATTTGCTGTTTAATAGCGCAAATGCTTTCAAAGGTATAAATTCTGGAAATATTAACGATGTTACCGGAACAGCCTACAGCGGTGGCAATGTCCGTTTTACCAATGGCAGTTATAAATTTTAGCTTGTATTAAAAGTATCTCTCTTTATAATTCAGTTATAAAAAATAAAAAGGATGGCAATAATGAAAAAGATTTTGCTTATTTTATTTATGTTAGTAACTGGATGTGCTACTGAACAAAAATATATTGATTACTGTAATGCTTTTCGTGGAGCACGAGAGAAAAGTGTTATTCAGTTTTGGGGAATCCCTAATAAAACATACGAAGCAGACGGATATAAGTATCTGACTTATTTTAATCATGATGCTGTTTATACTCATGCTAGCTATAATACTATTTATTCAGGGAATTACGCTAACACAACAGGCTATTCTTCGCGTCCTGTTGATTTGGATTGCGAAACGACTTTTATTCTTAAAAACGGAAAAGTTAAAGATTATACTTATAAAGGTAATAATTGCCGGATGAGGTAGGGAAGTATTAAAGTGAATAAATATAAAAATATTTTTGAGTGGCTGTATAAGGGAATTTGGCTTATTTTAGGATTGTTTGTCATTATTTATTTAAATGATCTTAATAAAAATATTGAAAATGTTTCAAATAAGTTAAATGCTATGACAGAAATAATAGCCTATAAAAACGACGTTAATGTTGTGGAAGCAATTGATACTCTGTCTAAAAACGTGTCAAATGCAATTGATAATCTTAGGATACTGAGATAAACATTATATCGAATTTTATAATACTTATTATGAAGGCAATGATTGCCGGATGTAATTAGATTGTGTAGGTCATTGACCTAGTTTTAGCTTGACTTTAGTAGTTCAATGAACTATATTTAAATGAGGATAAGATGGCTGATAAATATATGACAGTGGTTGAAACGGCGGAGTTTATCAGATTCGCCAAAGAATATTTGACCGAAGATGAACGAAAAGAACTGATTGATTATCTGGCATCTAATCCGACGGCAGGGGATTTAATCCGGGAAACAGGAGGTTTGAGAAAACTGCGCTGGGCAAGGAAAAATCAGGGTAAAAGCGGAAGTTATCGAGTTATTTATTTCTTTTATAATGAAACTATACCGCTTTTTATGATTTCCGGCTTTGCTAAAAATGTAATGGAGAATATTTCGCCGGCCGCGCGTAAACAATACGCCAAGCTGTTAAAAGAGCTGGTTAAGCAATATAAAGGAGCAAACTGATGGAAATGAATGACACCGAGATGTCTATTTTGAACGGCCTGACTGATGCTCTCAATTTCGCTAAAGGTAAGACTGACGATGCAAAAGTTTATAGAGTTAGAGTCAAAGATATTAACGTTCGTGAACTTCGCGAACGGTTGGATTTGACCCAAGCGCAATTTGCCGAAACCTTTGGTGTTAGCTGTGAAACCCTGAGAAACTGGGAACAGGGAAAAAGAAAACCGGAAGGTCCGGCAAAAGTTTTGCTGAATGTGATTGCTCATGATCCCAAATGTGTTTTTGAAGCATTGCGAGCCTGATTTATAGATAAAACAAATGAAACCCTGCTTTTTAGCAGGGTTTTTTTATGGAGTAAAAAGAAAATGGTTGAAACGCGTTTCGATAAAATCGTTGTCCGTTCCAAACTGCCAACACCGTTTGCCAGTGCCTGATGATTTTAAGCTGCTCATGCGCACGGCCGACAAATGAAAGCAAAAAAGTCATAACCTGCTACGATGATATTATGAATAAGCCGACAGCAACGACAGAAGAACTCGGACTTTGTCTGATTGAATATAAGCAGAATTATTGAAAACCTTGGGTAATTACGGTATTCAACAAAGATTTTCCTGCTTCAATAGCTGTTTTTACCGAGAAATTTTTCAATTTGTTAAATACTGTATCATTATTGAGGGCTTCAAGAAATTGCCGCCCTTGCGCTGTTAATCGAATGGGGACGTTGCTTTTTATATAGCCACTGTTAATAGTTCGAGAAAATCCCAAATCTTTAACCGGACAATCAAAACAGCCGTTGTCATTTAGTTCGAGAAGGTGTCCGATAAACTGATCATCTGTGATATTTTTATTCAATTTCGTTCTTAAATCATTTGTCCGTACTTCAACCCTTTCATCTTCTTCAAGGATAGTAAGTAAACTTTTTAATAAGTCATAATCTATTTTCATAAAGCACCCTTTCAATCGTTACATAGAACTATATAGGGTGCAAATTTAATTATTGCAAACAAGATAAAAAAACGATTTTCTTGAGAAAATCCATTCTGACTCTATATGCTAAGTATTTGATTCTTATATGAGGAAATTTGCGCTTAAAAGTCAGAATGAAAAAGGATTTAAAAAGAAAAAAGACTGAAAAATATTCAGTCTTTTCAAATTGGTAGGGGTAGTCAGACTTGAACTGACACTCCCAGAGGGAACAAGATTTTGAGTCTAGCGCGTCTACCAGTTCCGCCATACCCCCATAAAAATCATGAGGAATAGATATAATAATATTTTCCGTTCGTCAATAGTTTTTTTACTTAAAATGTCTATAAATGAAAAAAAAGAAACAGGAAAGTTTACTGACGTGCCATCTTATGAAGAATATGCCCGGCGTTTATACCATCAGCAGCAGTACGAAGCTGCCCTTGTCGAATATAGCCGTTTGCTGCAAGAACATCCGAAAGACGAAAACCTGATGATTATGATCGGCAATTGCTGGGACGGCCGCGGGGATAAAAATGCTGCCGTCGAGTGGTATCAAAAAGCCTGCCGGTGCAATCGCCGATCAGTGTTGGCGCTTTCCAATCTGGCAACCGCTTTTTATGAAATCGGCGACTATCGCCGGTCATTGAAATGTTCTTGCCGTGCGTTGAAAATGGATGCCCGGAATTTGTCTGCTTTAATTAATCAGGGAAACGTGCTCTACCAGCAGAAAAAATATGCCGCGGCGCTGGAGGCTTATCGGAAAGCTTTTGAAATTAATCCGCAGTATTTTATTGCGGTGGTAAACCTGGCCAATACCTGCCTTGACTTGAAAGATTACGAGGCAGCCAAGAGTTATGCGGAAATTGCCGTAAAACTGGATTCTGCCAGCGTAACCGCCTGGACGATTCTCGGCAATGCGGCACTTGAACTTGAACTCGCGGACGAAGCATTGAGCGCTTATCGGCAGGCGATAAAATTGGATTCTTCCGATCCCTGGCTCTATAATTATTTGAGCCAGGCCTGGCAGAAAAAAAACAACTGGGATGAGGCTTTTGCCGCCGGCTGGCAGGCGGTGGAACAAAGCGGAGGAGAAGAAGCCCAGCAAATAAATTTCGGCTATCTGCTTTATGAGTCGACACTTGAAAAACAGGATTCCCTGCTGCGGGAATATGCGCTGAAATGGCTTGAAAAATATCCGGATAATCAGGTGGCGCAGCACATGGGAAACGCCGTTTTAAACCGTGTTGTCAGGCCGCGGGCCAATGACGAATATCTGAAAAATATATTTGATATTTTTGCACCGGATTTTGAACAGGTATTAACCGGATTGGATTATCGGGCGCCTGAACTGATTCGCTGTCTTCTTGAAGAAATTTACGGCAGTAAAAAATCACCCCGGCTGCGTATTTTGGATGCCGGCTGCGGCACCGGATTCTGTGGCGGCTTCCTGAAAAAATACAGCAGTTTCAGAGGACTTTACGGTGTTGATATTTCAGAAAAAATGCTGGAACAGGCACAGGCGAAAAAAGTCTATTCCCATTTGCTTCAGTCTGAACTGGAACAGTATTTTTCGCAGGCAAAAACAAAATTTGATTTGATTGTTTCGGCAGATGTTTTTACTTATTTCGGCAGTCTGGAAAAATTGCTTTCCGGCATGGCGGATTCTCTGTCTGCCGGGGGGCGGGTCATTTTTACCGTCAGCGAAAATAATCTGAATGACGATGACTATTTTCTGCATTCGTCTGGACGTTATCTGCATCATCAAAACTATGTCGGAAAAGTATTGGAAAAAGTGGGGTTCGAAGTCGAAAAGCTGGAGCGTGCAAAGCTCCGTAACGAAGGCGAAAACATTGTGTACGGCTATGTGGTTTCCGCATTGAAAAAGTAGAGTTTTCTCCATTGAAAAAGCCATAAAAAAACCTCTTATGAAAACAAAGAGGTTTTATTTTTTCAATCTCAAAATCAGCTAAAATTATTTAGATTTTTTTGAGGAAGAAGTTTTTTTCGCTGTTGCTGTTTTGCAGGAAGAAGTCGTTGACTTTTTAGAGCTTGAGCAAGATTTTTTTGCAGAGGATTTGCAAGAAGATTTGCTGTTCAGCTGGTCAACGGCCATTGCCCAGAATTCCTGGTCTCTGCCTGACGGGCAACCGTTGTTCTGCCAGAGAAAATAAGCTGCTTCCCTGATTGCATTTTCATTACTATTAACCATAACTAACTCCAAATTAATAAAAAATGTTTGGTAAACATTATTTAATATACAATCAAAAATTTATACGTCAATAATAAAAGGCTGTTTTTTATTTGAAATATAAAATATTATCAAAGCGCTTAGCAATTTGCTTGCATTTAAAACTATAAGATTTTATAGATAACGTTTAAAGAGTCTGATATAAAGTCGTTTGAATATTATCAAAAGTCTAATTATGTTAATATAGTCTAACAGGGGGCTACCGAATGGAAAATTTATTATCAAAAGAAGAAATGAACGCAGTTATAAACGGCGATCACGGTAACGTTTTTGCTGTCTTGGGCATCCACCGCGATAAGGGAAGCAAGGAAGTATTCATCCGCACTTATCAGCCCAATACCAAGTCCGTCGAACTCTTGAAAAAAGACGGCTCGTCCTTGGGAATGATGACCAAACTTGACAAGCGCGGTTTCTATCAGATTAACCTCGGACAGATTGAAAATTTCCCCTACAAATTCCGTATTGAAAACGACCGGGGCGATTTCTACGAACAGGAAGACGCTTACCGTTTTTCTTCCATCTTAGGCGATATTGACATCTACCTTCTCGCTGAAGGCAATCACCTTGACATGTATAAAAAACTCGGCGCGCATGTGCAGGAAATGGATGGCGTGCGCGGTGTCAGTTTTGCCGTTTGGGCGCCGAATGCCAAACGTGTTTCCGTTGTCGGAAATTTCAATAACTGGGACGGCCGCGTTAATGTGATGCGCAAGCATCCGACCTGCGGCGTGTGGGATATTTTTATTCCCGGAATTGATGAAGGCGAAATTTATAAATATGAAGTCAAAACTCAGGAAGATTACATTCTGGTCAAATCTGACCCGCTGGCCTTCTGGAGCGAAGTCCGCCCAAAAACCGCATCGGTAGTTTATGATTTGAACCACTATCACTGGGAAGATCAGAACTGGATGAACTATCGTGAAGAATATAATGCTTTTGACAAGCCGATGTCCATTTATGAAGTCCACCTCGGTTCCTGGCGCCGGAAAGGTGAAAACGGTTCCGAATTTTTGACCTATCGCGAAATGGCCGACCGGCTGGTTCCCTATGTTGTCAATATGGGCTTTACTCATGTCGAATTTTTGCCGCTGGCAGAACACCCGCTTGACTGCTCCTGGGGATATCAGGTTATCGGTATGTTCGCGCCGACCAGCCGTTTCGGCACGCCGGATGATTTCCGCTATATGATCGACAAGTTCCACCAGGCAGGTATTGCTGTCATCATGGACTGGGTTCCGGCTCACTTCCCCAAAGACGGCCATGGTCTGGTTGAGTTTGACGGCACTCATCTGTATGAACACGCCGATCCCCGCAAAGGCGAACACCTCGACTGGGGCACCAAAATTTATAACTACGGCCGGACGGAAGTCTGTAACTTCCTCTGCGCCAGCGCGTTATACTGGCTGAAAGAATATCATATTGACGGTCTGCGCGTCGATGCGGTGGCGTCTATGCTTTATCTCGACTATTCGCGCAAAAACGGCGAATGGATTCCCAATATCTACGGCGGCAATGAAAACATTGAAGCTATCGCTTTTCTGCGTAAAATGAACGAACTGGTTTACGGCCAATGCAAAGGGGCGGTAACCTGTGCCGAAGAATCAACCGCCTGGCCGATGGTTTCCCGTCCGACTTCAATGGGCGGCCTGGGGTTCGGCTACAAATGGAATATGGGCTGGATGAACGACACGCTGAAATATATCAGCCATGAGCCGGTTCACCGCAAATATCACCACGGCATGCTGACTTTCGGACTGCTTTATGCCTTCAACGAAAACTTTATTCTGCCGATTTCTCATGATGAGGTTGTTCACGGCAAAGGTTCCATGCTCGGCAAAATGCCCGGCGACGAATGGCAGAAATTTGCCAATCTTCGTGCTTATTACGGTTTTATGTACACCCACCCCGGCAAAAAGCTTCTGTTTATGGGCTGTGAGTTCGGTCAGGATTGGGAGTGGAATTCGGAAGAAAGCCTGCGCTGGCATTTGCTGGAATATCCTATGTATAAGGGCATGCAAAACTGCGTCCGCGATTTGAACCTGATGTATAAGGGCAATCCTGCCTTTTATGAAGAAGATTTCGATTATCGCGGTTTTGAATGGATTGACCATTCCAATGCCGATGACAGCGTTATTTCGTACATGCGGAAAGGGCATAACCCTGCCGATTATATGGTGGTTATCTCCAACTTTACGCCGGTTGTCCGCCATGATTACCGGATAGGGGTGAACGAAAACTGCCGCTATCAGGAAATCTTTAACAGCGATGATGTCAACTATTGGGGCAGCGGCGTTAAAAACGAAGGCCTGCTGACGACGGAAGAAGGCGAATGGAACAATAAGCCGCGTTCAATAAAAGTAACTTTGCCGCCGTTGTCAACCATCGTTCTCAAACCGGTTAGAGACTAACTTCGCAAAGGACAGGAGAGAACAATGTCAAATTACAAATCCCAACCCGGAAAGTCTTATCCCCTAGGCGCGACTTATGACGGGAAAGGCGTTAATTTCGCATTGTTCTCCGCCAATGCCGAAAAGGTGGAGCTCTGCCTGTTTGACGCATCCGGATCGCAGGAATTGGAGCGCTTTGCCATTAATGAAAATGACAACAGCATATGGCATATTTATGTTCCCGGTCTGGAACCCGGACAGGTTTACGGCTATCGGGTTTACGGCCCCTATAAGCCGCAGGAAGGGCACCGCTTTAATCCCAACAAGCTGCTGATAGACCCATACGGCAAAAAGCTGGTCGGCAAGCTGATTTGGCACAAGGCGATTTTCGGTTATGACATCGACAGCCTGGATAAGGATCTGTCTTTTTCCGAACTTGACAGCGCGCCCTATGTGCCGAAGTCGGTTGTCATCGGCAATACGTTCGACTGGGGCAATGATGATGAAATCCGCCCTCATCATAAAATGGAAGAAAGCGTCATTTATGAAACTCATCTGCGCGGCTTTACCAAACTTCATCCGCAGATAGCCGACGACAAGCGCGGCACCTTTGCCGGTTTTGCCGACAAATCGGTAACCAGCTATTTGAAATGGCTGGGCGTTACCGCCGTTGAATTTCTGCCCGTACATGCCTTTTTCGGCAACCGCCATAAAAAAGGATATATCAAAGATAATTACTGGGGGTATGAAAGCTTTACGTTCTTTGCGCCGGAACAGACCTATCTCTCCAATGATGAAATTGACGAATTCAAGCAGATGGTCAAAACTCTTCATGCCAAGGGCATCGAAGTTATTCTTGACGTCGTTTATAATCATACCGGCGAGGGCAACCAACTGGGGCCGACATTCTGCTACCGCGGCATTGACAATGCGTCTTATTACACACTGAATCCCGACAACAAGCGTTATTATTACGACAGCACCGGCTGCGGCGCTTCGTTTAACGTTCAGAACGGCTATGTCCTGTCGCTGGTAATGGATTCGCTGCACTACTGGATTGAACAGATGCATGTTGACGGTTTCCGTTTTGACTTGGCAACTTCTCTCTGCCGTCAGAATATGGAGTTCAAAGTTCACAGCGGTTTTTTGTATGCCACGGGACAAGATCCGCAGACCCGCCGTGTCAAGCTGATTGCCGAACCCTGGGATATCGGCTACGGCGGCTATCAGGTCGGTGCTTTTCCGCCCGGCTGGGGTCAGTGGAATGACAAATACCGCGATAATATTCGCCGCTTCTGGAAAGGCGACCAGTATCAAACCGCCGAACTGGCCAGCCGCCTGGCCGGTTCCAGCGATGTGTTTAACTATATGAACCGTGACATCTGGAGCAGTGTCAATTTCATCACCGCCCATGACGGTTTCAGCCTTCATGATGTTGTCAGCTTTAACGGCAAACATAACCTGAGCAACGGCGAAAACAACCGTGACGGTACCGACAGCAACTGGAGTTGGAACTCCGGCGCCGAAGGTGAAACCGACAACCCGGTGATTTTGGAAAACCGCCGCCAGCGGATGAAAGCGATGATAAGCACCTTGCTGCTTTCGTTCGGAACGCCGATGATGTTGGCCGGAGATGAATTCGCGCACAGCCAGTTCGGCAATAACAATCCCTATTGTCAGGACAACGTTTTAACCTGGATAGCCTGGGATGCCATCAGCAAGGAAGACAAGGAGCAGGTCAAATTCGTCCGCCGGGTTATCGGGTTGCGTAAAAAACTGCGCATATTCAACCGCCGCCATTTCTTCATCGGCAAAGTTGTCAAAAACGGATATAAAGATATTGCCTGGTATAATGAGCGTGGAGTTGAAATGGCAGCCAACGACTGGCATGACGGCAACCGCAAAGCTCTGTCTTACTGCGTTTATACCGGCAGCCGTTTCGTGTTGGCAATCTTTAATGCCAACCACGACGACATGAGTTGGAAGCTTCCGGAAATTTCCGGCAATCTGTCTTGGAATTTATTGCTGGACAGCTCCTCAAAATTCGGAGAGGAGGGGAAAATCGGCTCGGCGCAGACAATCAGAGTCCCGGCGTGGAGCGTGTTATTATTTGAGATTAAAAAATAGGGAGTATTCTTATGGAAGAACTATTGCAGCAACTGGCCGGAAAATTGGGAATAGCCACCAGATTCAGCGACGGCGGACTGGTCCGGAAAGACTATGAAGTCGATGACGCGGTGGTCCGTTATATTGCGGAGCGCCTGGGGTATAAAGCCGGCAACCGCGGCGAGGTGGAAAAATCGCTGGCTGATTTTGAAAAACGCCGCTGGCAGCAAACCCTGGAAAACATCTATGTGGTAGAACAGGGCAAGTTGCAGTTTGATGCGGTGGTTCCGGCGGAACAGGCGCAGAGTTTCTTCGCCCTGCAAATTGAAAACAAGGATACCGGCATCAGGTCGGAGGTTGCTTTTGAAGTCCACCCGACCGATGAAACTTACACCATCGGTAAAACGATTTATGTCAAACTTCTGGTCGCAATAACCAATGAATTGCCGGTCGGCTATTATAATCTGACGTTTACCGTAGCAGATAAAACCTATAAAAGCACTTTGGCGGTAGCTCCGTGCCGCTGTTATGAAAATCCGGCTCTGGCAGACGGCAAAATCTGGGGCTATGCGTTGCAGTTGTATTCGCTGCGCAGTGAGCGCAACTGGGGTGTCGGCGACTTTACCGACCTGGGAAACTTTATTCGGATGTGTGCCCGTTGCGGGGCTGATATCATTGGCCTCAATCCGCTGAATGTTTTGGTGCACAGCTTTCCCGAAAATGCCAGCCCGTACAGCTCAATCAGCCGCCTGTTTTTAAATCCGATTTATATTGACGTTGAAGCAGTGCCGGAGTTCAAACCGGAAGATTTGTCTGAAATAGCAGACAAAATTGCCGAACTGCGCCAAAGCGAGCTGATTGATTATGCCGAAGTCTATCCGCTTAAAATTTCGGTTCTTGAAAAACTGTACGGTCGTTTTATGGCTGATCGCGGCAGTAACCGTCGGAACGAGTTCCGGGCTTTTGTTGAGGCTCAGGGCGACGACCTGCATAAACTTGCACTGTTCCAAACCCTCTATGATATCAAAAGTACATATATCTGGGGCGGCTGGACGGCCTGGGAAGATGAATTCCAAAACCCAAATTCTCCGGCTGTCCGTAAATTTGCCGAAGAATATGCCGACCGTATCCGCTTTTTTAAATATCTGCAATTTGAAGCCGATCGCCAGTTTAAACAGGCTTCGGCCGTCGTTGCCGAGTGCGGGTTGAAAGTCGGTCTCTATCGTGACCTGGCCGTCGGCGTCGGCAAAGACAGTGCCGAACTTTGGTCGGATAACGATTTGTTTATCCGCGATGTCGGTGCCGGTGCGCCGCCTGATGCCTTTTTCCCTGCCGGACAGAAATGGTGTCTCGGTGCTTTCAACCCCTATGTGTTAAAAGAACGCTGCTATGAACCGTTTATTAAAATTCTCCGCGCCAATATGAACGCGGCGGGAGCCCTGCGGATTGACCACGTTATGGGCTTGATGCGCCTTTATATTATTCCGGATAACGGCGATGCGGGAACTTATGTTATGTATAATTTCAAAGATATGCTGAATATTGTTGCCATTGAGAGCTGCCGCAATAAATGTCAGATCGTCGGCGAGAGCATCGGCAATGTTCCCGAAGGTTTCCTTGAAACGCTTGCCGAAAAGAATATTTATGCGCTGAGCGTGCTTTGGGCAGAAAGAAAAGATGCCGGCTGGGGCGATTTCAATGCGCCCGGCGAATATCCGGAAAAGGCCTTTATGTCAGTCGGAACCCATGATATGGCGCCGCTGCGGATGTGGTGGTTTGGTTACGATATTGAACTGATGCATTCGCTCGGCTTAATGGATGAAGCGGCTAAAAACGATGCATATCACAAACGCGAAATCGACCGTTGGAAACTTCTCTCGGCGCTGGACGCCAACGGCTGCTGGCCGGAGGATAACCTGCGCAAGGATAATTATATCTACGGACAGGGATATCCGGAGGGAATAGAAGAGGCGGTTCACCGCTTTGCAGCCAAGACGGCGTCTAAAGTCTTTTTGGCGCAGTTGGAAGATATCCTCCATGTTGAAAAAATGCAAAATCTGCCGGGAACGGATAAAGAACATCCCAATTGGCGCCGCAAACTTCCGGTTACACTTGAAAAGCTGGAAGGGGATATTGCTTATATCCGCAATATTCAGGCTATCCGCCGCGAAAGATAAAACGAAAACGCCCTTTTTTAGTTAATGTCATGGCTCATACGAGTGTTTATAGAGAACACTCGTATGAGCCATTTTTTTTCTTGTCATTGCCCACATCTCTCAGCTGTCATTACCCGACTTGATCGGGTAATCTCTTTGCCGCTTCCGCCAATTTTCCGGATGCCTCGGTCAAGCCGGAGCATGACCGGGTGGAGTGATAATTACTCAACTTTTCTCCTCTTTCTGCCATTATTCCTGACATTCTTCTCTTTTGGTCATTATCCCAACATTATCTTCTCTCTGCCATTATCCCCGACATCCTCCTCTCTCTGTCATTACCCGACTTGATCGGGTAATCTCTTTGCCGCTGTTGCCAATTTTCCGGATGCCCCGGTCAAGCCGGAGCATCCATTTATTACCCACTTCCTCTCAGCAGTCATGCCTCGACTTTCTTTATTCTGTCATGCCCCGGCTTTTTCCTTGTCACCTATTGTCTCACCCGCCGGGAACAGCCAGACCGGGTAATTGGAATTCGCTTGTTCCGCGTGAACAAACTGCCGCAGGAGGGTGTTGCCATTCCATAGTAAAAACCATGCTGTTTTTAATCTGACATTTCCTCGGGTACGACCAGTTGAAAACAGGCGAAACACTATTAAATCTAAGTAATACCGCGTAGAAGGAATAGCCAAAAAATCTTGTGAGGTTAAGAATTATTTGACAATTACTGCCAAATATGATACCTTAAAAACAGGCTTGATTCAGTTATATCTGCGAGGTGTACTATGAGGATTATTAGGACAATAATTTTCTGTGCCAGTATGGTCGTATATTCATCGACCGCGGTACGGGCTTCTGTCAACAACAACCAAACAGGCGGATTGTCAAATAATCCCGACGCCACCCTCATAGAAAAGAACCAAAACCGCTTTGAATTCGGGCCTCAGACCCTGTCTCTGGAACTGCCTGATGCGGGGTCTGTTTCTGTTAAAAATTTCCCCAAACTTGCATCTGTTCATTTTTTGACTGAATCTAACAGTCTACAATTTAATGTCCCAGCATTTGAAGACACTTCTGTTCAGAACTGTAAAGATCTCGGCTATACCAAAACTTCTTGTTCATCCGGCAATCCGTCGGTTTTTTGTCCTTATAATAATGCTTATTTCAAAGAATGCTGTGACGCTGCTTATAAATATACCGCAGACAGCTGTACTTATCCGAATACCATAAGCAAAACTTCCTGCGGCGGCAAATATCAATGTACCTGCGACACGACACTTTATCCGGTAACGAGTTGTACCTCGCCGCAAACGCCGGCAACGGGAAACGGTTCTTCATGTACAGCAAACGGTGTCACCCGTTATTCGGAATGTGTCTGTCCGTCCAATTATACCGAGACCTGTACCGGACAAAACCAACAGGGACGGGGAACCGGCTGCACTTATAAGGGCACGACAAAATACACCGCCTGCGAATGCAAGCCGGGTTATAATCAGACCTGTACGGAGCTTGGGCCGGTTACGCCGAATGATTATTGTTTAATGAACGGTATCAGGTATTACAACAATTGTAAGAGCTGTGAAAACAAATGCAAGCTGGACAGTTGCCCGGCCGGTGTAAGCTGTACGCTTGAGGACTGCTCCGGCAAGTATTGTGATGTTGGTTGCGCAACAGGTTATGTCAACTGGTGTACCAAACCGGAAACCGACTGTGCCAAATTGGGTTATACCAAATCAGTCAGCCAATGTTCGGACGGCTATCTGAAATGTCCGTATAATTCGGCAGCCGTTTTCTGCGAAGATATAGGCGCGGCAGTGGCAGTGGGGGACATTCTTTATGGCGACGGAACGGTCGCGAACAGTCTGGTGGCTGGTAAAACGCCGATTGGTATTGTGTTTGATACGACGAATCATTTGGCCGTGGCGCTGACGGATATTAACAGCAGCGGTTCCGCGGGCAGCTCGACAATGTATTGGTCTACTAGCTATTATGATATTCCTGCGTTAGGTAACTGTACCAGCAGTACAGATTTAATGACTTGTGGGGTAGATGGCCGAGCGAATACGACAGCGATACTGAACTGCGGCAGCAGTTGCGGTACAACGCCGGCTGCGACAGCAACCAACAGTTATGAACCGAGCGGGTGCAGCAAGGATTTCTGTAAGAAAACGAAGTGGTTTTTGCCGAGTATGAGAGACTTGATTACGTTGTATAACGCGAAGAGTTATGTGAATGCCTCGCTGAGCTTGACAGCCAGCTCAGGGGCTAAAACCTTGACGAAAAGTTATTACTGGTCCTCTACCGAGTTTTCAAGTAACTATGCGTGGTATTTGTGGATGGATGACGTTAGCAGGTACTACGGCACTAAGGACTATAGCGAGTACGTTCGTCCGGTGGTAAAATATTAGGCACAGAAGAGGAGAAAAGTGATGAAGAAATTATCAATACAGATTATGGCTCTTTGCAGTATCTTCGGGTTTGCATCGGGCGTTATGGCAGAGGATTGCAAACCGGCTCCAGACTGTGCTGACCTGGGCTTTACTCAAAACGCGGCAGATTGCAGCGGCGACGCCCTGAAATGCCCTTGGGACTTGACGAAAGCTGCTTGTAAAGCCGGAGATGAAAGCGAAGATATAAAAGAAGATATTAAACCAGTTCCTTGCGCCGTTGGCTCAATCCTGGGTAATGACCAGCTTTGTTACGAGGATAAACTCCCTGACGGTGTCAAACCCGTTGGTATTGTCTTTGACACCGATAACAAACTTGCCGTGGCGTTGACAGATGTTAGCAACAGCGGTTCTGCGAGCAGTACGACAATGACAATGAATTGGTCTGCTAGCTATTATGATATTCCTGCGTTAGGCAACTGTACCAATATTATGGATTTAACGACTTGCGGGGTAGATGGCCGGGCTAATACAATGGCGATACTGAACTGCGGCAGCAGTTGTGGTTTAACGCCGGCTGCGACAGCAACCAACAGTTATGAACCGAGCGGGTGCAGCAAGGATTTCTGTAAGAAAACGAAGTGGTTTTTGCCGAGTATGAGGGATTTGATCACATTGCATAATGCGAAGAGTTATGTGAATGCATCGCTGAGTTTAACCTCCAGCTCGGGAGCTACAGCCTTAAAGGAAGGTGGTTACTGGTCCTCTACCGAGTATAGTGGCAACAATGCGTGGTTGTTGCGTATGGACGGTCGCAAGAGCAACACCCTTAAGATCATCAATAACCAGCTATACGTTCGTCCGGTGGTAAAATATTAGGCACAGAAGAGGAGAAAAGCGATGAATAGAAAATCAGCATTAATTTTAAGTGGGGTTTTAGGTACTTTTTTCTCCACTTCAGCTATTGCCGCATTAAACTGCACCGCCTCGCCGGACTGCGCGTCACTCGGATATACAATGTCCGCCGCCGATTGTACAGACGGTGTTAAAGTTGCTTGTCCAACCGACACCTCCAAAGTCTTTTGTAAAACCGTACAGCCAGTCACCTGTATCGTTGGCTCAATCTTAGGCGGTGATCAATTCTGCTATAAGGATAAACTCCCTGACGGTGTCAAGCCGGTCGGTATTGTCTTCGATACCACCAACAAGTTGGCCGTGGCGTTGACGGATATTAACAGCAGCAGTTCCGCGGGCAGCTCAACAATGATGTGGGCTACTGGCTATTATGATATTCCTACGTTAGGTAACTGTACGGATTTAACGACTTGTGGGGTAGATGGCCGAGCGAATACGACAGCGATACTGAACTGCGGCAGCAGTTGCGGTACAACGCCGGCTGCGACAGCAACCAACAGTTATGAACCGAGCGGGTGCAGCAAGGATTTCTGTAAGAAAACGAAGTGGTTTTTGCCGAGTATGAGGGATTTGATCACGTTGTATGACGCGAAGAGTTATGTAAATGCCTCGCTGAGTTTGACAGCCAGCTCGGGAGCCACAACCTTGACGGAAAGTTATTACTGGTCCTCTACCGAGTTTTCTAGTGACTATGCGTGGATATTGAACGTGCATAGCGGTTTCAGGGGCAGCTACAGTAAGAGCTACAATAACATATACGTTCGTCCGGTAGTGAAATATTAGGCACAAAAGAGGAAATAATAAAAAGCCCCTCAAACGAGGGGCTTTTTTGAGCAAACCGTCGGCTTATTTGATATAATCAAGCAAACTCAAACTCATGGCCTGTTGCAAAACGGCATAAGATGCTTCCAGATTCTGCGAAGCCAGCAGCAGTTTGGTTGCCGCCTCGGTTTTGTCAACATCTTTCAGGGAAGAGATGTTGTTCTCCAGATTGGCCTTGATTGTTGTCTGGTTTTCCATGGTCTGGTTCAAAACAACGTAATTTGAGTTTATTTTGGCCGAGATTGTATAAATGTCGGCATTTTTAACATTGGCATTTTCACTGGCATTAAACAATGCGTCGGAAATCAGATCCAATGCTTCGTTGACGCGATCAATCGGATTTTCCGAAGAAATGGTTCCGGTAATGTCGTCAGCCGGATTGCGGGTATCTACAAGATTGCCCTGTGCAATCATTCCCAATGCTCTGAACAATTTTTCAAAGGCCGGGTCATTGGCATTAACGTCAAAACTGATGGACTGGTTTTCGGAAATGCGTTTTTCCGAAGTCAGATCGCCGCCTTTATAATAAGATTCGCTCGAAAGGCTCCATGAGCTGGAAGCGGCAATCGTCGTGGTCGGAAAGCGCGACGGGTCAACCGTAACATATAATTCGGTTCCGTCGTCACTGATACCGGTAACCTGAACCTGGCCGGCAATGTTGTTGTTCTTAAAGCCGTCCATATTAATCACCGAACCGACCGGGAACGATTTGCTGAAAGTGACGTCATTGTCCGGCGTAATCACATCGTCGGTAACTACCGGAGTCGATTCTTCAAAAGTAACGGTCTTGCCGTCGGCGGAAACCGATTTGACAATATAGGCCTTGGCATTGCCGCCGGCAGCATCGCCGCCGATGACAACAGTGTCTCCCGCGCTGAGCGTGTTAAAGGCGCCGTATTCGGTGGCGTTCATTGTGTTTTTGTCGCTGTTGAACGTCAGTGTGCCGGTTGTCTTGTCATTGGCAGTAATTGCCGGTTTCAGAAAACCGCCGGCTTTTTCTGCCGTAATGGTGCCCTGATTGGTGTTGTTTCCGTTCAGTTTAAGCGAAATATCTCCCGTGTTGCTCGCGTTGACCGAAAAGTTGGAGAGGTCAGCGCTGCTGTTGCTCGGGTATTGAATATTCAAACCGTCATAATAGGCTTGAAATTCGTCCAAAGTCGAAAACGGAAAATCGACCGGAGCCTGGCTGGAAACACCGCCGCCGAACAGATATTTGCCGTTGGCAAAAGTATTCAGACTGTCAACCAGCATTTTCAAAGCCGAAAAGGCGCTGTTTTGCAGCTGTCTCAATTCCCGGGCCTGATCCGAGCTCATGGTATAAGGCTCGCCGGTTTCCACGCCGTCTACGTTCAAGACGCTTGAAGTGCCGTTAATCGTATAAAGCGGGAAAGTGAATTTGTTGCCTTCAAATTTAAAATCGGCATTGGCGGGCAGCTTATCCTTCAGAGCATTCATCACGTCTTCGGCATTTGCAGCGCCGCTGATGTCAATATTATTGCCGTTGCCGTCATTGGCAAAGGTATATTGAACACCGTTAATGGTAATCGTCTGTCCCAGATAATCGGCCACATTGTCATTGGTAAAAGTCAGTTCGCCGCCGGTATAATCGGGAGTAAGACTGCTGCCGCCGGTAGTGGTGGTCACCGGCGAACCGGTCGTTACGCCGTTGGCCTTGATAATTGTGGAATTGTTGTCAACCGTACCCAGCGGATAAGTAAACGTTGTGCCGTCAAAGTCATAATCGGCGTTGGCGGGCAATTTGTCTTTCAGAGCCGTCATAATCTCTTCGGCCGTTGTGGCGCCGCTGATGTCAATATTATTGCCGTTGCTGTTGTTGGCAAACTTATATTCGGTACCGTCGATAATGATGCTTTTGCCGATATAATCGTCGGGATCGTTGCTGGTAAAGGTCAGCTTGCCGCCGGTATTGTCGGTAATGGTGGTGCCTTCGCCGCCGTTGCCGGTAATGCCGCTGAAACTGGTCAGGGCGCTTTTGAAGTCGTTAATCGCATCCTGAATCGCTTCCATCGACGTGTTCATCGTTTTGATTTCGACTTCGGTAATTTTATTGTTTTCCATAAACGTGCTGGTAACGCCGAGCGTCGCTTCCAGAGAAACGATGCTGGAGGCGCTCATGCCGTAGCCGGAATAGTTCTGAGCCTTAAGACCGGTAATGGACTGAAAGCTGTAAAGATCGACCAGATTTTTGTTGGCAATCGTTGCATTGGTCATATTCAGATAAGTTGCATAAGTAGGTACGCGCATTTTTCAGTCCTCCTAGTTAACCATATTCAAAAGCATGTCTAACATTTCTTTAGACGCGGTAAATGTTTGGGCGCAGGCGGCATAACTCTGCTGGAAGATAATCAGCTGAGCCAGCTCTTCGTCACGGTCAACGCCGCTGAGCGTCGCTTCCTTCAGGGAAATGGAGTTAGTCAGCTCCTGCTGATAATTCAATGCCGAGGTTGCGCTGTTGGTTTCCGTTGCCACGGCGCCGACAAAAGTTGCCGCATAATTGGCCAGTGTCGTGCTGGTCTGCGCCAGACTTCCGGCCTGGCCGAAGTCTTGCGCATCGGTAAAGACCTTGGCCATCGCGTTGGCAATGTCGTTGGCGGCCGGATTCAACTGATATTCGCCGGAATTGGAGTTGAATTCCGGCGTGCCGGAAGAAATGCCTGACGGATTGGTCAGCAGGTCTTCACGCACGCTCAGTGACCCTGCGGCATCCGAATTGGACGGATGCATGCCGATTCTTTCCAGAAAACCGGTTGTCCGCCCCGTGGTCTGGTTGATTGCTTCGCTGATTTCCAGCTGTTCGCCCGAAGTGTTGTTAATCTGCAGAACATAACCGTTGCCGTTGGGAACCAGCGAAGCCTTAATCTGACTGTTCAGCTTCGGGTCATTGTTGATTTTGTTGACGATATCCTGCAGGCTCTCGTTCGGGTAAATGTTGATTGAACCCAAAGACGGATTGTTGCCGGTGGCGAAATTGATGGTAATTTTTTCCTGAACCCCGAGATTGGCGTTCTTATTCAACACTTTTGAATCATAAATGTGTTCGTTTTTGGTAGTCTGGAAAAAGTCATTCATTCCGAAGAAGTAGGAAAAACCTTCCATCGTCCGGTCATAAGCGCCGTCGCCGTTAACGTCGAATTTAATCGTAACGTCCTGCTGGTCGCTGCCGGCGGTGGAAGAGGCTTCGTCCATAATCGAGAACGAATAGTTGCTGTCTCCGGTGTTGATAACCAGTTTTCCGTCATCATTGATTTCGGCATAAGCCTGCGGCAGGTTTGCCCCGTCCGGAGAGGTCAGCCAGTCATTGACCAGTCCCACCATATCGGAAACGCTGCCCCCGCCGTCGGGAAAACCCAATCCGGCCAGCAAAGTCGTTGTCGCAACCTGCTTGCCCTCGGAGTCAAAAATTGTCAGTCTGACATCGCCGTTGGAAATCTGAATATTCTGATTGGCCGGGTCAATAAAGGTCCGGCTGCCGGTGAGTTCCGACGGTGCGTTCGGATAAGACGTTCCGCGGTTGTGAACCTGGTTGATGGCGTCTTTCATTGTGGCCGCCAGTTCGTTCAGCTGGGTCTGCAGCGAGGTCAGCTGGTTGTCGCGAATGTCAATCAGCCCCTTGAGTTCGCCGTCTTTAATATTATTGGTGATGTCTTCGCCGTCAACATAAATGCCGCCGATGCCGCCGCCGGCATAAGAGGTTGTCGGACTGGCCTGTGCAACGGCACTGTGCGACAGCTTGTGCGGATAGCGGTCCAGCAGCGTAACGCCGCCGGTCGTCTGAATAACGATTTCGCCGCTTTCCCGCTTGAAATAGGAAATGTCTATCAGTCCGCTCAAATCACGCAGAGCCTGGTCGCGCTGGTCTTCCAAATCTGCCACGCCGTCATATCCCAAAACCTTGTATTTGACAATCTGGTCATTGAGGTTCTGCAGGTCGTCCAGCAGGTCGTTAATCTGGTCGCAGGCTTCGCTGATGCTCAAATCGGCATCGCCGCGCAGTTTTTGAATTTCCGTCGTCAGGGAATTAAGGCGGGAAGCGACCGTATTGGCGTTGTTCAACAGATTATAGCGCCCCGAAGATGAGGTAACGTCAGAAGCGAAAGTTTCAAAAGCCGATTGCAGATCGCCGACATTGGCGGCAATGGAATTGTTGCCGGACGGAGTTCCCAGTAATGTTTCCGTTTTGCCCAGAAACTGGTTCTTGGCATTAAGATTCCCGGTCTGGCTGTTGGAGGCCAGATAACTTTTTAGCAGACCTTCGTTAACGGTGCGGGTAATATCTCCCAGTTGAACGCCGGCGCTGTATCCGCCCAGAACGAGATTTTTCTGAGCCGCGGTTTTGCGGGTGTAGCCGACCGTGTCGATATTGGCCAGGTTGCGCCCGACGATATCCATCTGGTTCTGGGCAACCTTCATGCCGCTCAAAGAGGTCTGTAAGCCTGATAACATAACCATGATTCCAACTCCTATAATGTTCTGTTGACCGCTATCGCGCTATGTTGATTGTCCGGCTGGTTAAACTGCCCTTGGGCTCCGTAAGACGTCGAGTTGGACTTGCTCGTCATCTTGGCGACGTTAACAATCGAACCGATAACCGATTTGCTGGTTTCCATTCTGGTTTTTAATAATAAGTCGTTTTCCCGCAGCAGTTCGTCCAGCTTGAGGGAATTTTGCTTCAGCGTAGCTTTGGCCTCGTCGTCCATGGAGGCCAGGGCATGCTGGTTTTTGATAAAATAAGCCACCAGATTTCTGTAAACTGAAACAATCTGGGCTTTCTGCTCATACATCTCGCTGACTCTGACAACGTTATAATCGCGCAGAGCCTGGTTTTCTTCCTGCAGCAATTCGGCGAAAGTCAGAAGGATTTCCTGATAATCGCTGATTTTCTTCTGCATCTCCGTCTGTTGTTCTGCCTGTTCCATTTCACACCTCTTATTTTGCGCTTTGTCCGTTGATAAAGCCCTGGCTTTCCATTTCCTGCATTTCCAAAATCGAGCGCATAACCTCATCGGCCACGCCGACCGAGCCGTTTTTTGCCATTGCCTTGCCGTATTCGTTAACCAGCAGGGAGCGGTAAACTTTTTCGGCATGACCGCCGCCGAACATGCCGTCGGTGGAAATGCCTTCAAACATGGTTTCGGCCATTTTGCTCAGGAAAAAGGCTTCAAAGTCCTGAGCGGCAGCTCGGGCTTCTTCTTTGCTCATGGCTTTTGTTCCGTTCAGGGAAGTGTTGGGCTTCCTGTTCAGGGCAATAGCCGCGGCGTCAAAACCGGTTATGTTCGCATTGCTCAGTTCCATTCTAAATCACCTCAATATCCGCCTGCAGGGCGCCGCTGGCTTTTACGGCCTGCAGAATACTGATTAAATCGCGCGGGGTAACGCCGAGGGCATTTAAGCCGTCAACCAGTTCCTGCAGATTAACGCCGGTGTCCAGAACGCTCAGCCTGCTGTTGACTTCTTCGTTAACGTCAATTGCGGTAACGTTTTGCGTAACGGTCGTTCCGTTACTGAAAGGCAGGGGCTGGGAAACCATCGGAATTTCCGAGATTTTGATGGTCAGGTTGCCTTGGGCAATGGCCAGCCTGTTGATTTTGACATCCTTGCCGATGACAATAATGCCCGAACTTTCGTCAATCACCACCTTGGCCAGCTGATCGGGCTGAACCTGCAGCTGTTCGACTTTGGTCATCAAATCGACCACCTTGTCCTCATATTCCTGCGGAATTTGCAAATCGACGGTGGCCGGATCCAAAGCTTTGGAAGCCGGCTGTCCGAGCATTGCGTTAATGGCGTCGGAAATCCGGCGCGCGGTGGTAAAATCGGGATTGCGCAGGGCAATGCGGATATTCTTCAGGCTGTCCAGAGCAAAGTCGATTTCATTTTCAATAATCGCGCCGTTGGCGATTCGCCCCGAAGTGGGAACCCCGCGGGTGACCGAGGCATTATTGCCCTGTGCCGAAACGCTTCCGGTGGCAATCTGTCCCTGGGCCACGGCATAAACTTCGCCGTTGGCGCCGCTTAGCGGCGTGGCAATCAAAGTGCCTCCCTGCAGGGATTTGGCATCGCCCATGGCGCTGACCATAACGTCAATCCGGCTGCCTTGGCGGGCAAAGGGCGGCAGGCTGGCCGTGACCATGACGGCAGCAATGTTTTTGGATTTAAGCTGACCGTCGCGGGCGTTGATGCCAAGCTGGTCAAGCATGCTGATCAGGCTCTCTTTGGCAAAATTGATGGATTTTATGTTGTCACCGGTGCCGTTTAAGCCCACAACCAGGCCGTAACCGACCAGCTGGTTCTCTCTGACGCCTTCAAAATCGGCAATATCTTTTATGCGGGAACTGGCCGCAGCCTGTCCGCCCGCGAGCAGAAAAACAGCTCCGATAATGCTGAAAACGGCTGATTTCTTAAACAAAACGGTGTTCATAATCACAAAACCTCAAAATTTTTCCATAAACTTATTTGTTTTATATGCAATATTCGTGCCAAAAATAATGAGATTTTTTATTCGCAACCTTAGCAAGAGAGGTGGAACTCTTAAATCGATTATTATATATTAGGGGATGATAATATTAAATGCGGGAAGACGATATGGATTATGAAGACGTGCTGCAGGAAGACGTTCTGCAAAAGGCTCACCAAAAGCTGAGCGAACTCAAAGCCGGTGTCTTGTTTATAAATCAGGTTGCCAAAAAAATACAGCTGGCGTTGTCTCTGGTGGAAGAAAAGCTGAACGAGGTTGACTTCGTGATATGGATTGCGCCTTCGGGATTTCTGTCCACGCGTTCCTATATGAACGAAATCAAAAAGAACAACCGGACGTTCCGTCACCGGATGTACTATTATTCAATAGAAAGCGTATCGATTTCGGATGAAAAATATCTGGAGTTGTATAATTTAATCCACAACTTTAAGATTTTCTGCGTGGTCGATGAAAGCATCACCATAAAAAATACCGAGGCGGGACGGACGCAGCGCCTGCTGTCTCTGAGCTCAAAATTCAGTTACCGCTTAATATTGAGCAGTATTCCGTTGACACAAGGATTAATTGATTTATATTCGCAGATAGAGTTTTTAGACACTAAAATCCTGCGGATGAACGAGAATCAATTCGGCCACATCTTCATGCCGTTCTGCTACAGCAACTATCTGGTTATGAAACATTGGTCGCGTCCTGAAGACGAAGCCCGCCTGTTTGAGCTTGTCAAACCTTATGTTTTGGGGTTTGATTTCGGGGACAAATACGAAATTACCCACAGGAACCATTATTTTGAACTGACACCGCAGGAAGAAAAAAGTTATAATGACGAAAAGAGTCTCTTTTTGCGGGACCGGGAGCAAGTTGCTTTTATGGATGTTGTCCAGAACTTCCAGCGGATGTACACCCTCTCGGAGAACAAGCTTGAAGCCTTGCGGAAACTGGTACACCAGATTTTGGAGCGCGGCGAAAAGGTTATTATTTATATTAAGTTTTTGGATGAAATTACCTTTTTTAAGGAAAGCCGGTTTTTTGGCGATGTTAAATTTGTCGAACTGACCGGAAAATCTAATAAACGTAAAGCGATAAAAGAATTTGAGCGAAAAGCGGATATTATGTTTTGTACTTACGGCGTTGATAAGTTCGGGCTGGATATGCAGTTATGCAATAATATTATATATTTTTCCCAAACTTTCGATTATAAATGTAAAGTACAGGGGCTGGACAGTGTCGTGAGCAAAGGAATCGCACGCAAAATAAATATTTATGACTTTTGGGTAAAAACCAATTTGGAACAATTGATTAATGATAATTTGGAACGTAAAAAAAATGTTCTGTCAAATGTATGCCATATGATAACGAAAGAGGAGGCATTACGACTGTGAAGAAATATTTGGATATTAATGTTTATGAGGCAACTCAGGCTCGTTTAAAATATATCTTCGAGCATTTTGAGAATATCTATGTCTCTTTTTCCGGCGGTAAGGACAGCGGCCTGCTGTTGAATCTTGTCCTGGACTATAAACGCCGTCATAATATTCAAAAAAAAATCGGCGTCTTTCATCAGGATTTTGAGGCTCAGTATCAGACAACGACGGATTTTGTCACCCGTATGTTTGAAAACAATATAAACGATATCGAGCCTTATTGGGTTTGCATTCCGCAGGCTTCCCGCTGCGCCGTCAGCAACTACCAGATGTACTGGTACACCTGGGATCCCGACAAAAAGGCTGCCTGGGTGCGTCCGATGCCCAAACAGGATTATATCATTAAGCTGGAAAATCATAACTTCGATTTTTACAAATACAAAATGCCGCAGGAAGACTTCTATGCGGAATTCGGAAAATGGTATGCCCGCCAGCATAAGGGAAAATCCATCTGCCTGCTGGGGATTCGCGCCGATGAATCCCTCAACCGTTACCGGGCTTACGCCAACTATAAAAAAACCAGCGTCGGCGAGGGCAAATGGAACACCAAAATGGGTGAGAATTTTTATCACGCTTATCCGTTGTATGACTGGACAACCAAAGATGTATGGGTTGCCAACGGCAAGTTTGATTTTGATTACAACCATATTTACGACCTCTTTTATAAGGCAGGCCTTTCCATTAACCAGATGCGTGTTGCCAGTCCGTATCATGAGAGCGCCAAAGATAGCCTGAACCTTTACCGCGTGCTTGAGCCCGATACCTGGATACGGGTTGTCGGCCGGGTTCAGGGGGCCAACTTCGGAGCCATCTACGGCAGCACCAAGGCATTGGGCGCCCGCAAGTTCACGTTGCCTCCGGGGCACACCTGGCGTTCCTATGTAAAGTTTTTGCTGGCAACCCTGCCGGAGAGCATCCGCCAGAATTATATCAATAAATTTAAAACATCCATTCGTTTTTGGTGGAAAAAAGGCGGCGTGGTCAACGAAGACGCGCTGAAAGAGCTGGAAGAATGCAATTATCCGATTCGCCGTAACGGTCCCAGCGGTTACAACAAAAGCCGCGACAAGATTCGTTTTCTCGGCACGCCGGATAACACCGATGATATAAAATCAACCATCGATATTCCGTCTTGGAAACGAATGGCCGTATGCATTTTGAAAAACGATCACCTCTGCAAATATATGGGCTTTACCCAAACCAAAAAACAGGCGGAGCGTGAGCGCGAATTAATGGCGAAATACAGAAACTTGTGAGGAAAGTATTATGAGTGAATATAAAAGCCCTGTTTACAATGTTCAGGCGATTCCGGTCGAAAAAATCAAGGCCAACGACTACAACCCTAACCGTGTTGCTCCTCCGGAAATGAAATTGCTGGAAATTTCTATCTGGGAAGACGGTTTCACCCAGCCGATTGTCTGCTACTATGACAAAGATAAGGATGAGTACATCGTTGTGGACGGTTTCCACCGTTTTACCACCATGTTGACCAGCCCGCGCATTTATGAGCGTGAAGGCGGCAAAATGCCGGTTGTCGTAATTGACAAACCTTTGGGCGACCGGATGGCTTCAACCATTCGTCACAACCGTGCCCGCGGCAGCCATAACGTTGACCTGATGAGCAACATCGTGGCCGAACTGCTGGAAATGGGCAAAAGCGATGCCTGGATTTGCCGCAACATCGGCATGTCTGCCGATGAGGTGCTGCGCTTAAAGCAGATTACCGGTCTGGCCTCTCTGTTCAAGGACGAAGAATTTTCCCGCAGCTGGGAAGTCTGATTATTAATCATACCGCGGCCTGATATTGCCGAATGCAAGAAAGACTGCTGAGTCGGCGTTAGCCGGCTGTTGTGAGGGACGATGATAACCAAAAAAGACATCGCAAAGCTGGAAGGCTTGCTAATGCTGGTTGCTGTTTCGGAAAATAACAGCAAGAAAAAAGTTGCCGAAGCCCTGAACCTCTCCGTTGATACCCTCAATAAATATATCAGCGATTTGGAAAAGGAGCTTGGAACCAAGCTGGTAACCAGCAACGGCCGCGGCAGTGTCCTTACTTATGAGGCTCAGAACATTATCAATCTGGGGTTTGACATCAAAAAGGTTGTTCGCAGCGTAGATACCCTTGCTTCTCATAAGGATGCCCTGTCGGGAACCGTCCGTGTCGGTATTCCGTTGGCAGTTTCAGCCGCGTTGCCGAGTGACAGCATCAGCACTTTCTGGGAAGAATACCCGAATATCCGCATTGATGCGATTTCTAACTACGAGCCGCCGAATTTCAATGTGCTCGACGTCGATTTGGGCTTTACCTTTGAGCCGCCGACCGGTTCCGACCTGGTTATCGTTGCCAGCCGGAATGTAAAGTACGGTTTTATGGCCACACCCGAATATCTGAAAAAACACGGCGAACCGAAGAGCATTGAGGACTTGATTGCCAACCACCGTGTCTGCGGCAAATTCGGGCATTACCATTATTTGAAAGTGTGGAAAGATATTATGGCGCGTTCTCCCCGCGTTTGCTTTTCCTCCAACTCCAATTTTTCGGTTATTAAAATTTTGCGTGCCGGCGGAGGCATAGGGGTTCTGCCGCTGCAATATGCCAATGACGGAGGCCTCCGCCTGTTGACGGAGATTAAGGAGACGCCGGAAGTAACTTTTTATCTGGTGGCGCACCGTCTGACCAAAGATATTCCGAAAATTCGTGTCGTTATCGACTGCTATCGCAAAATTATGATGAGTTCTTGGGATTAAATGTTTCATACCGTAACCTGCTGCAAGACAGGTTACGGTATGAGAAGTTTAAAAGACCGATTGGATGAAACCGCCGCCCAAAACCGTTCCGTCTCGATAAAAAACAACGGATTGACCGGGCGTTAAAGCTTTTTGCAAATCTTCAAATTCAACTTTGAAACAATCGTTCTCTTCCGGGGTCACCGTAACCCAGACCGGTTTCTGCGATGAACGGATTTTGGCTTCGCAGTGTAAAGCCGTTTCCGGTGCTGAAATTGAAATCCAGTTCATCCGTCCGGCAATCAGTCCTGGCTGCATTGTCTCGTCGGCAAAGCCCAGCACGACTTCATTGGTTTCCGGATGCAGGGCAATAACATACAACGGTTTTTCCGCGGCAATACCCATACCGCGGCGCTGCCCGATGGTAAAGTTCCAGAAACCCTGATGCTGTCCAAGGATTTTTCCTTCGCTGTTGACAAAGTTTCCGCTTCTCGGCGCTTCCTGAATAATATCATTGATATCGCCGGTATAAAAGTCCTGGCTGTCCGGTTTGTCACAGACTTCGAGCCCGGCTTCCTTGGCCAGTTCTCTGATTTCCGCTTTGGTGTAACTGCCGAGCGGCAGCATAATGCCGGCCAGTTGTTCCTGAGACAGACGATAAAGAAAATAAGCCTGATCTTTACGCGGATCTTTGCCGCAAAGAAGCTGATAACGCCCGTTTTCCTGATTAAAACGGACACCGGCATAATGCCCGGTCGCAAACTTGTCAAATTCTATTCCGGCCGCTCGGGCGGCAAGAGGCAGGGCTGAAAATTTGATTGTCGCATTGCATAAAACGCAGGGATTCGGCGTTCGTCCGGCCAGATATTCGGCTTTGAAGTTGGAAAGCACGATTTTTTTATATTCCGCCGTGCAGTCGATAACATGATAAGGAATATCCAGCTTTTGGCAGACTTTCCGGGCAGCGGCAATGTCCTCTTCCTCATGCGGGCTGAAACAGCCTTCTTTCCCAGTCATATTCTTAAAATTTTGTGCTTTGTCCCAAATGGACATTGTGGCGCCGATAACGTCATATCCGGCTTTTTTCAATAACAGAGCCGCCGCGGAAGAATCAACGCCGCCACTCATGCCGACAAGTATTTTCATTTTTTCCTCTTAGTGAATTAAGTTGTAACATTCACCAAAGAAATTTAAAAATTCAAAGTTTTTAATTTCTTTGACCGGCTCACTATAAAGGAAAACAAACGAAATATAAAGAATTATTATTATCTGAAAATTAAAGATTATATGTTTAACTGTCCGAACAGATAACCGGAGGAAAACCATGCCTGTCAAAGCCAATATTTTCAGTTCCCGGCCTTATGCCTTTCTGGCGGAAAAAATAGCCGCGGTTCCGTCGGAAATCGATTTCCGCCTCGGCAAAATCGAGCACACCCGCTTTCCTGACGGGGAAAACTATTACCGTCTCCTTGAAGCACGGGAGATACGCAACAGTCCGGCCGTCTATGTCGCCGGAACCGTCAGCGATGCCGCGGTGATGGAGATGTATAATATATGCAGCGCTTTGGTTATGGAGCAATGCTCTTCGCTGCATATCGTCATTCCTTATTTCGGCTATTCGACCATGGAGCGGGCTTCCCGGCGCGGCGAAGTCGTCATAGCCAAAAATATTGCCCGTCTGCTGAGTTCTTTGCCGACTTCTGCCCGCGGAAATTTCGTGTATATGGTTGATTTGCATTCACTCGGCACCCAATATTACTTTGAAGGTTCCATCCGTCCGATTCATCTGACCGCCGAACCTTTGATAAGACAGATGATTGCCGATGTCGGTGAAAACCCGGTTCTGGCTACGGCCGACATGGGGCGGGCAAAATGGGTGCAGAAAATGAGTGGCCGTCTGGGGCTGGACAGCGCTTATATTATGAAACAGCGTCTTTCCGGCGAGCAGACGGAGGTTGTTGCCTTGAATGCCAACGTATCCGGACGCCGGGTGGTTATATATGACGATATGATCCGTTCGGGAGAATCCGTTATTCAGGCAGCCCGGGCTTATGATGCCGCCGGTGCGCGTGAAATCCACATATTGGCAACCCACGGCGTTTTTGTTGACGGAGCCGTCGAACGGTTGAAAGGCAGCGGCTTGTTCAAAAGCCTTTGCTGTACCAATACCCATGTCAACGCCTGCCGGTTTGCGGCGGACGATTTTGTGAAGGTTTATGACATAACGCCTGTTTTGGCTGCCGGGCTGGAGATATCCAATTAATAATAGATATTTGATTATTTCCGCTTGCCAAAAGGCGGCATTCTGTTCTATGTTGGGAATAACTTTAATATCACAACTGAGATGAGAATGTTTGCCAAACTTCTGAAGAAATTCAAATCAACTTACACCGTCAGTAATTATTGCAAAATCTTTCCTTATGTCAAACCTTACTGGGTAAGGGGGCTGCTCGGTGTCCTGATTACAATTCCCATCGGTTCGATGGATGCGGTCATTGCCTGGTCGCTGCAGCCTTATATGGATATTGTCATGGTCGAAAAAAATACGGCTTCGACTTCCTATATTCCGCTGCTGATTGTTTTGTTCAGCTGCCTGCAGAGTCTGCTGAACTATACGGCAACTTATCTGAATACCTGGGTCGGACAGAAAATTTCCCAGGGACTGAAAATCACTTTGTTTGAAAAACTGATGCATTATGATGCCGGCTTCTTTGACAAATCGACTTCCGGCGACATTCTGTTTCGTTTTAATTACGATGTTGATATGGCCTGCGCCGGGCTGCTGAATAACCTCAAACTGTTTACGACCCGTGTTTTCTCTTCACTGTCTCTTATCGGCGTTTTGATTTACAACTCGTGGGAACTGGCAATCGTGGCGATTATCGTTCTGCTCGGAGCCCTCTATCCGCTGACAACCGTGCGCCGCCGCATCAAGGGGCTGATGGATAAAACCATCTTTTCCGGTTCTGCGGTAATGACCCACTATAACGAAACTTTCAACGGCAACCGCATTGTTACGTCCTACAACCTTTATCAATACCAGTTGGCCCGCTTCCGCAACACCTTAAACAGTGTTTTCAAGCTGGGGATTAAAATGATTCAGCGTACCGGACTGATGTCGCCGCTGATGCATTTTGTCGTTTCTCTTGGCATTGCATTGATTATCTGGCTCGGCAGCTATCTGATTGTCACCAAGCAGATTTCCGCCGGTAATTTTGTTTCGTTTATCACCGCGCTGATTATGCTGTATAATCCGATAAAAAGCATCGGCAACAATTTCAACAGCGTCCAGCTGTCGCTGATGGCTATGGAGCGCGTTTTCGGGCTGTTGGAACAGGTTCCCGCCATTACCAGCAAACCGAATGCCAAACCGTTGGAAAAAATCAGCAAGTCGATTGAATATAAAAATGTTTGTTTTGAATATGTTCCCGGCAAACCGGTACTGAAAAACGTCAGTCTGAACGTTAAAGTCGGTCAGACAATAGCTTTTGTCGGCAACTCCGGCGGCGGCAAAACCACCATGGTTAACCTGCTGCCCCGCTTTTATGACGTCACTTCCGGCAGTGTCTGCATTGACGGGGTTGACGTTCGTGATTTGGAGCTGGATTCGCTGCGCGATAAAATCGCCATCGTTTTTCAGGATAACTTCCTGTTTGCCGGCACGATTCGCGAGAATATTCTGCTCGGCAAGGAAGACGCAACGCCGGAAGAAATCGACCGTGCGGTAAAATCAGCCTGCCTGGAAGAGTTTATTGCTTCTCTGGATAAAGGATTGGATACCGAAATCGGCGAGCGCGGCGTTCTGCTCTCCGGCGGTCAGAAACAGCGCATTGCCATTGCCCGTGCCTTTATCAAAAATGCGCCGATTGTTATTTTGGACGAGGCGACCTCCGCTCTGGATAACAAGTCGGAGGCAATCGTTCAGCAGGCGATCGACAACCTGATGACCGATCGTACGGTCTTTATCATTGCCCACCGTCTGTCCACGGTTCGCAACGCCGACAAAATTGTCGTCGTAAATTACGGCGAACTGGTGGAAATGGGCAGCCATGACGAACTGATGCAGAAGGAGGACAGCGTTTATCGTTCGCTGTATCGGACGCAGCTGAAATAGGTGTGAATGAAAAAACTGACTTTTATATTGCTGTTGCTGCTTGTCTTGTTTTGTGCGGAGCTTTTCTGCTCAAAATATCTGGGAATTTCGATTCGTCCGCACGGTGCACCGCTCAATTGTAAAATAAGTTCCGATATAAATGCCGTTCTAAACTGCATAAACACCCAGTATATGAAATATGATACCCTGACGGCAGGCTGGAATGACGATTTGTCCGCTCGTTATCTGAATGCGCGGATGAAACGGTTTTACCGCAACAGCAATATGGAATTTTCTCCCTTTACCAGTGTTAAACCCTGTTACGGCAAAAACAACTGTGCCGTAACCCTGAAAGATGAAAATTATCGGATAGATACCTATCGGAATCTGGTTGCTTACGTCAAACTGAATCCGGAAACCAGCAGTTATACTTATAATCGCGGCGACGGCAAATGGAGCAATCTGATGCTTCCCAAATTGTGGATGTTTCGCCGCAGTTATAAATTTCCCTATCATGACATAGTCATCGGACACCGGAACGGCAAAGACATTTTCTATATTCTGAGTATGGAAGCCGTCCCTCTGACCGGAAGTTATGACCTGCTGATCGGCAGCATTACCGCTTTTTGCTCGGAGACGGACAGGCCGAAAGGGAAAAAATATATTTGCGGCGGCTATCGTTTTTATTTGTATGACAATATCCGCAGCAATGCCAAAAGTTTTTCCCTGAGTTTGGATCGCCGGCAGAATCCCGAACATATACTGGTTAAATACGGCCAGGCCTCTTATCAGATAAAATTAGATGATTGACATTAATGACATAACCGTCCGCATCGGCCCCAAAGTTTTGCTTGAACATGCCTCCGCCCATATTTCCGATGGGCAGAAAGTCGGTTTGGTCGGCCCTAACGGCTGCGGCAAGTCAACTTTATTCCGAGTCTTGAAAGGCGAATTGGAAACAGAACAGGGGACGGTCTTTTTTCCTCGCGATTACAATGTTGTTTTTGTGGAGCAGGAATTTTTGCCTGACGAATTAACAATGCCGATTCTGGCGTTTATTCTGCAAAAAGACCGGGAGCGGGCCGAGTTGCTACAGCGTCTGCAAACGGCTTCCGGTGAAGAGCTGGCGGCAATTCATGAGCGTTTGAATATCATTGGCGCGGCGGCAGCCGAAGCCAGAGCTGCTGAAATTCTGCACGGTTTGGGGTTCTCGCATGAAGATCTGACGCGTCCGGTAAGCGAATTTTCCGGCGGCTGGCGAATGCGCCTGGCATTGGCCGCGGCGCTGTTTCGTCCTTCGGACATTCTGTTGCTGGATGAGCCGACTAACCACTTGGATTTGGAGGCTTCGCTCTGGCTGGAAAATCATCTGGAAAAATATCGCGGCACTTTGTTGATTATCAGCCACGACCGCCATATTCTCAATTTGCTGTGCCGCTATATCATTCATTTTGACGGCGGTCGGCTGGTTACTTACAGCGGCAATTATGACACTTTTCAGCAGACCCGCGCCCGACAGAAAGAGGTTTTGCAGCGGCAGGCAGCCCGTCAGGAAGAAAAACGCCGGCATCTGCAGTCTTTTGTTGACCGTTTCCGTTACAAGGCCAGCAAAGCCAAACAGGCTCAAAGCCGGATAAAAATGCTTGAAAAGCTGGAAACGATAACCCTTATGAATGATCCCGCCGCTACGGTTTTTGATTTTCCCGAACCGGAGGATTTACCGCCGCCGCTGTTGACAATTGAAGACGGCAGCGCCGGCTATGGCGACAAAACGGTTTTGCGCCGTTTGAATATCCAAATTGTCGATAATGACCGCATTGCCTTGCTGGGTGCAAACGGTAACGGCAAATCGACGTTGGCCAAGGTCGTTTCCGGACGGTTGCCTTTGCAGGGGGGGACCATGCGGTACTCCGGCAAGCTGAAAGTCGGCTATTTTGCCCAGCATCAGGCGGAAGAACTGCCGCTGGAACAGACCGCCTGCGAATTTATGTCTTCGCTGCTGCCTGATAAAACGGAAGCGCAGGTGAGGGCGCATCTGGCTCGTTTCGGACTTAACCGGGAAAAAGCCTTAACGATGATTGCCAAACTCTCCGGCGGTGAAAAAGCCCGCCTGCTTTTTGCGGCTATGACTTATAATGCCCCGCAGCTTTTGATTCTCGACGAACCGACTAACCACCTTGATATTGACGGGCGGGAAGCATTGATTAAGGCGCTCAACGAATACGGCGGCTCGGTTATTTTGATTACGCATGATTTGCACTTGATTGAACTGATTGCCGATGATTTGTGGCTGGTTAAAAACGGAACCTGCCGTCCCTATGACGGAGATTTGGAGGATTATAAAAAATTATTGCTGGAGCATGACCGGCCGGCCCCTCCCAAAACTTCGGCAAAGCCGGTGCCGTCCTCTGCCGAGAAGGACAGCCGTGCGGAAAAAAAACAGCTGCAAAGCCGCCTGAAAAAACTGGAAAAAGAATTGGAACAGTTAAACAAAGAAAAGGAAGATATCGAAAATCAGTTTCAAAATCTCATGTCGCCGTCCGAAATTGTCCGGAAACAAAAAGAGCTTGCCGTGATCGTACAAAAACTTGAGGAAAGCGAGTCTCTGTGGCTGGAGCTCTCTGAAAAACTTGAAAGCATAAGTTAATTATAAAACTTTTAAACAATTAAGCGTTGAGACTGTATGGTTTTCTCCATTTTATGGCATAATTTCAAAATAGTGCTTGAACTTTCTAATCCCTTCCTTTATTGTGAGTCCAAGCCTGGGGACAAACCCGAGGAACAGAACTCAGTAAGTTCGGAGCTTTGAACGGCTCTTGTAAAGGATAAGGCAGGGATATCTGTCTTAAGTCTGTTGTTACAACAGAAAACTTTCTGCATCCGCAGAGACGAAACGAATTTTCATTCGTTTCGTTCTGTTGACTTTACATATCCGTTTAAAACTCTGCCGCCCTTTAGGGTGGTTTTTTGTTATGACAGAGAAGGAAAATTGATATGTATCGTCATTCTGAGAGTACTGGTGCACAATCCGAAAATCTGAAAAATTCTCCTACTTATTACATAGTCAGCGGCGGTTTTGATCCGATACATGAGGGGCATATAGAGATGATAAAGGCGGGAGCTGCTGCGAGCGACGGAGTTATTTTGCTGTTAAATTCGGACGCGTGGCTTTGCCGCAAGAAAGGCAAGAACTTTATGAATTATAACACGCGCCGGGTAATCTGCGAAAACCTGAAAGGGGTAATAGACGTTCTGGCGTTTAATGATGATGACAATTCGGCCAGCGACGGCATTCGGCGCGCCCGGGAGAAATATGCGGACTGTAATTTGGTTTTTGCCAACGGCGGCGACCGCACCAAAGATAACATTCCTGAATCTGCAATATGCAAGGAATTGAACGTAAGCCTGGCCTTTGGTGTCGGCGGCGAAAACAAAGCCAATTCCTCCTCCTGGATTTTGGATAACTGGAAAAAAGGAGCCTGATATATGTCAGATCCGATTGATATAAGTATTATCACGGCATCATATAATTTATTGAAGTCTGGCCGGAAAGAAAAAATTATACGTTGCTTAGAGAGTATCCATGCTCAGAAAAATGTCAAATATGAGCATCTGATTATAGATGGAGCTTCCACCGATGGGACATTGGAATTTTTGTCCCCGTATGAAAAAAAAGGCTGGATAAAAATTTATTCAGAGCCTGATAAGGGAATTTATGATGCCTTTAATAAAGGAATTGATAAAGCATTAGGGAAATATGTCTGCTTTATTAATTCAGATGATTACTTGAACACTCCCGAAGGTCTTTCAGTCTCATTGAATCTTCTGCAGCGAACCGGGGCCGATTTTTCCTATTCGCCGGTCAGTTATGAACAGGGGGGTCACATTATTAGTACAGACGAAAAACGTACTGATATGAGAAATGTTTTTTATCATATCCCGGGCTGCCACCAGGGAATGCTTTTTAAGAAAAGTTTATTTGGGCAAATAGGTTTGCACGAATTGAAATTTGAGATTTGTGCAGATTACGATTTTATTTTGCGGGCAGTTTTATCAAAAGCAACCTCAGTAAGGGTACCTCAATCATATGCTGTATTCAGTATGGAAGGGTTGTCCGGAAGCAATCCGGAGCAACTGGCTCAAGAGAGCATAGCAATTAAAGCAAAGAATTATAATTGCTCATATAAAGAAGCAGAGAAAATACATCAAACATTATACGTTCCATGGAAGTTATATATCAAACTGCTGAGCTGTACGGCGGTCGATAATAAATTTTCATATCTTCTTTGGAATTGGAGACATTCTCCGCAAAGGCAAAAATTAAAAGCACTCCGTCACTGGATTTTTACATTGCGTACTCGAAAGGGACGGAGAGCATTGAGAATTTTAGGAATCAATATAGTAAGCGAGGAGAAGAGATGAAGAAAGCGCTGATCACGGGGATAACGGGACAGGATGGCTCCTATTTGGCGGAGTTACTGTTGGATAAGGGCTATGAGGTACACGGCATAAAGCGCCGTTCGTCGTTGTTCAACACGGGCCGGATAGACCATCTGGCAGGAAAGGTAAAGCTGCATGACGGGGATTTGACGGACAGTTCGAATTTGATCCGTCTGATGAAAGAGATAGAGCCGGACGAGGTTTATAACTTGGCGGCACAGTCGCATGTAAAAGTCTCATGGGATTGCCCGGAATACACGGCGGACACGGATGCGTTGGGCACGTTGCGTCTGTTGGAGGCGATAAGGGTTTGCGGACTGGAGCGGAAGACGAAGTTTTATCAGGCATCGACTTCGGAGCTTTACGGCTTGATACAAGAACCGATACAAAAGGAAACGACGCCGTTTTATCCGCGTTCGCCCTATGCGGTAGCAAAACTTTATTCCTATTGGATCTGCGTGAATTATCGTGAAAGTTTCGGTATTTTTGCGGCGAACGGGATATTGTTCAATCACGAGAGCCCGCGCCGCGGCGAGACGTTTGTCACGCGAAAGATCACCATGGCGGCGTCGCGGATAGCGCTGGGGATGCAGGAGAAGCTTTATTTGGGCAATCTGAGCGCCAAACGGGACTGGGGTCATGCGAAAGACTATGTTGAGGGGATGTGGCGGATATTGCAGCAGGAAAAGCCGGCGGATTACGTATTGGCGACCGGCACGACGACGTCCATCCGAGACTTTGTGAGTATGACCTTCAAAGAGCTTGGCATAGAGATAACATGGCAAGGCGAAGGAGTTAACGAAAAAGGTATAGATAAGAAGACGGGGAAAGTTCTGGTAGACGTAGATCCGAAGTTTTTCCGTCCGGCGGAAGTAGAATTGTTGCTGGGAGACAGCACGAAAGCGAGAACACAGCTGGGCTGGAAACCGACATATGATTTGTCGGCATTGGTAAAAGAGATGGTTGCCGAAGATTTGAAACTCGCCCAAAAGGAAAAGCTCCTCAATGACAACGGTTACGAAACCCTAACTCCCAGAGAGGCTTAAATCATGGACGATATGATAGAATTCATCAAGCCGGATTTCAGTTTTGCTGATGAACGCGGCGCATTGACGCAGCTCTGCCGGGAAGGTTGGAAACAGATAAACGTCACCAGCTCAAAGGCGGGAGTTTTCCGCGGAGGACATTATCACAAAAACAATAAAGAAGCCTTTTACATAATAAAAGGCGAAATAGAAATTCAGCTGACGAAAGATGGCCGAGAAGAGACGGTAACGGTAAAGGAGGGAGACTTTTTCGTACTGAAACCTTATGCCGTCCACTCGTTTAAGTTCAAACAGGATACGCTGATGGTAGCGCTTTATGATAAAGGCGTAGAGGAAACCGGCGGTCAAAAAGACATCTATGCGGCCTGAAGGAGACAAAGCATGTACTTAATAGTAGGAGCGAAAGGTTTTCTGGGCAGCTATCTCATAAAAAACATCTTGTCTATGACAAAGGAAGATGTTGTTGCTGCAGATGTCAATTATGTAGAAACAGAACAAAATCCGAGGTTGTCATGGCAAAATTGTGATATAACCAAAGAAAAAGATGTTGAAAAGTTACGAGAATATCTTAAAGAAAAAAATGATATAAAGGTCATATATCTCCCCGTATATTTTAACGTCAATAAAAATCCTGAAGTAGATAAGCAGGCTTGGAATGTAAATATATTAAGTTTTGCCCGTTTCTTAGATATTTTTGATAAGGTTTCCACCTTTTATGGTATTTCGACAGATATGTTATACAAAGAAGACAGAGACATACCATATACTGAGCATGATGAAATTACCCCGATGAATGATTATGCACGGCATAAGGCGGTAGAAGAGCGTATGTTGGAAGCCAAAGGATATAATATTGTCAGATTGCCGGTAATGATGGGGCCAAGTTTGTCATTGGTAAAAAAACATTTTTATGATGATATCGTGTCCAATCTGCGAGCAGGAAAATCAATGGAATTCTTTACGGATTCATGGCGTTCAATGATAGATTTTGACACAGTTTCACAAATACTGGTCAAATTAATGGAAACCCCTTCAGCACATCAATATCCGATAGTCAACATTGCCGGGGATGAAGCTCTTTCTAAATATGAATTTGCACTTCGTCTGGCCGATAAATACGGCTTAGATAAAAATCTGGTCATCCCGATTTCAATGGATAATGATACTAAAATTTGGACAGAGAAGAGACCAAAGAAAATTTTGCTGGATAATAGTTTAGTAAAACAAATATTGAATCTTAAAGAACTAAAAATCAAAATATAGGAGAGGATATGAAACGACAGGAAAATATACCAGTATTTATGGTTACTAACTGGGATATGGTTGGATATACAGCCACTACAATGGTTAGCGTGTTATGCAATACCCAAAGGAATATCGATTTCTATATTATGGATTGCGGATTGTCAGACTTTGATAAAAAACAGCTTTCAACACTGAAAAATAAGTTCTCAAACTTAAGCTCAATGTCTTTTTCAAAAGTAGATATAAAACGCTTTGAAGGGATGAATGTCTGGTATTATGGTATGTTAGATGCTTGGGCAATGTTGTTGTTTCCTGAAGCTTTTCCTGACGTAAAAAAAGTTGTTCATATCGAAAGTGATACCTTAGTTGTTGATGATATTGCAAAATTATATAATGAAGATTTAGACAACTATACAATAGGTGGCTGTCCAGAAATAGCTTTTGGGGCAACATCAGAATTATTTCCATCAAAAGAACATGTCTACTTTAACTTAGGTATGCTATTAATTGATTGCGATAAATGGCGCCAAGATAACACAACGGAAAAATGTTTGGAACTAGGTAAAAAATATGGCAAGAAATTTAACTGCCTACATCAAGATGCGTTAAATATGCTATATTATAACAATAACTATAAACAACTTCCAAACAGATATAATTTGGGCGAACGGAAAAATTATGTAAAGAATATTCATCCTGAATTGTCTGAGGAATATTTTGCCCAAGAATGGCAACACCCGGTTATTATTCACTTCTCCCCTAATAAGCCATGGAGAACACAACACTCTTTTTATGATTCTAAACGGATTGTCAAGTATTTCAATGAGTGGTGGTTTTATGCCAATCAAACGCCATATGTTGAGGGATTAAAGAATGCCTTTATAGCTCAAAGGATCGAAGACGGGTTTAAAGGTTTGAAAACGGGAATTGATAATTATGGGTGCAGTATGTTGGATACTTTACCTCAGGATCATAATTGTGCCAATATCATGGGAGAAAATGTTGTTGTTGGGCAATTCAGAGTAGGAAATTCAATTTTAAGCACAAAAGATGAAAAACATTTAATGTTGCCAATTCCGTCAACGGTTAAATATACTTTTTTGGGAATTCCTTTTCTCAAAGTAAAAACAAATAAAAAAGGGGGAAAAAGCTATAAATTATTTGGAATATTACCTCTCATAAACGTCAAACGAAAGAATAATGGAAGTGAAAGATATAAATTATTATCAATTATTCCCATATTAACTAAAAAAGTAAAATAATGTTATGAGAGAGTAAAAGATTATGTCAGAAGAAAAAGTAACGGTAATCACCGTCGTCTATAATTTGATAAAGTCAGGACGGGTAAAATATTTTAAACAGATGTTACGATCTGTTCGTAATCAAACTTATAAAAATATAGAACATATTGTAATGGATGGAAAATCAACAGATGGTACCTTAAGTTTATTGGATAAATATCAAAAGAAAGGCCATATCAAATACTATAGTGAAAAAGACAATGGTCCTTATGATGCAATGAATAAAGGTATCAAAAAGGCTGATAGTGATTATGTTATAATTTTGCATAGTGATGATTATTTATACGATAAAAATGTAATAACATTACAGATGAAATATTTAAAACTGACAAATTCAGATTATACAACTGGTGATACTGTTTTTATTGATAAAGATAACAATGTTGTAACTCCATATTTAGGCATTGCTCATAGATATGATGATAAGTACTTCTTTTTAAAAGGAGATAATACGCCAGTTTTTGGGATGGAAACGTCATTTAACCATGAAGGAATGTTGTTTAAAAAAAGTGTTTTTGAACGGATTGGATATTTTAGTGATGAAAAAATATATGGAACATCCGCAGATTTTAAATTTGAAGTTGATTTAGTTTTAAAAGACATAAAACATACCCATATACCATATAATTTTTTATGCTTTAGAACAGGGGGAGCTTCTTCTACCGAAGATAAAAGATTCTATAAAATATTAGAATACATATATTCTAAATTTTATTATTTGGATGTTAATAAAAATTTAGCTGAATATGACAAGCTAAGACAAAATCCAACTCCGTTATTTGTATATTCCTTGAAGAATTACTTAACTTCACTTAATTTGAAAAATTTTGATTATAAAAAATGTTTTGATTTTTTAGATTTAATGCTTGAGAAACAAAATCAATGGAAAAATAGCAATGTGTGGAAAGAAGTAAAAGTTAAGAGTTCTCAAATAACAGCTAAATTGTTTTCCATTCTTCCTTTATTAAAAATCAAAGATAAAAATAATATAAAATATTACAAATTATTTGATTTTTTACCGTTGCTCAAAGTAAAAACTAATGTAAATGGAACCAAAGAATATAAATTATTTAATTTTTTACCAATCATGAAAATAAAGAAAAAGTAAGGAAACGACTATGACGTATGAATATCTCATTTTAGGCGCAGGAATTACCGGGTTAACCTTGCTCAAAAAAATGCGCCAAAAAGGAATTAATAATATTTTGGCATTGGAAGCCGAAAAAGAGGCCGGCGGGCTTTGCCGTAGTTTTTATGTTGAAGGCCATGTGGTAGATATCGGCGGTCATTTTTTCCAGACCAAATATAAAGAAGTAGAAGATTTTATTTTTGCTTCTTTTCCGAAAGAGAAAATGTATAAAATAGATCCTCGTATTTCTAAAATCAGTATTGAGGGAATGGATGTAGATTATCCTCTGGAATCAAATTTGTGGCAGCTTCCTGTCGATAAGCAAATAAAATATTTGATTTCAGTTATTCGTAACGGAGAGGCTTTAGGCAAACCGGAACCTAAAAATTACGAAGAATGGATACGGTGGAAATTAGGGGATATGATCTGTGATAATTACTTGTTGCCTTATAATACAAAATTATGGGGCGTAACTCCTGATGAGCTAGATGTCGATTGGATTTATAAAATTCCTCGTGTCGAAGTAGAAGAAGTTTTGCGTTACTCTTTAGAACGTCAGCAGGATGTAGAAAAATATCCGTGCCATAATCGCCCGTATTATCCATTATCGGGTGGCTATGGACGTGTCATGGAAGCCATTGCCAAAGATGAATTGCAGAATATTAAATTCAATACAAAGGTAACTAAATTGCGTTTTGACGAAAATGAGCAAGTTTGGGTTATCAATGAAGAATATAAAGCAAAAAACGTAATTAATACAACACCGTGGCCGGATTTATATGAAGCTATGGGCAGACCGGAAGCAATTCGTGAACAGATTAATAAAATAAAATATAACAAGGTTGTTGTTTCTTTGTTTGAAACAGACGATAATCCGACCAATTATCATTGGAGGTATCGTCCGGAAATGGAGCAACAGCACCACCGTGAGCTCTATATCAGCAATTTTGTAAAAGACAGTAAAAATTATGGTGTATTTACGGAAACTAATGCCAATCGTTTTGATGCAAACAAGGTAACCTTTAAGGGACGTAATTTGTTTAATTATACTACACCGGCGGCATATCCGATACCGTTGGTCGGTAGAACGGCAGCTATTACGGCGATTTTAGATTATTTCAAACCTAAGCATTTATATGGTGTTGGCCGCTGGGGAGAACATCAGCACCATAACCATGATATCTGCATCAAACATGCTCTTGATTTTGTAGATAATCTTCAAGCAAGTTAAAATTTATGATAAATAAAGCTTAATATAAAATTTTTAATAAAAAAGGAACTCATTTGAGTTCCTTTTTATCTTAAATAAACTTATCCAGATTTTGAATATGTCTGACCGGAACTTTATACTCGCGGGCAACATCATCATCTTCAATCTCAACAATAAGCAGCTCGCTGACTGATTTTAGCGGCATGCGGGCCTTTTCGTTAATATTATCCAGCATAATAGCGCTTTCACGACTGCGATAGAGCAGGGCGCTTGAACCTCCGTCATAAACAAAGCGCGGATTTTCCGGACCGCCCTGATGATATTTAATAATAATCAGGATTTCGCCGGCTGCATTCTGCAGAATATCGTATTTTCCTTCTTGTTCGGAATTATTAGCGTTAACCATAATTTACCTGCCTCAATTGTGTTAAAAACATCTAAATTTGAAAAAACGATAACATATAATTATTAACAAATATACTACATTTTATTTTTTTTGCAAAATTTTCATTTTTTATGTTGACTAAGTGTTTTTTATCCTCTATATATCACCTCGTTATGTGAGTTCATCTCCGTTAACGGGCTCGTAGCTCAGTCGGTAGAGCATTTGACTTTTAATCAAAGGGTCGGCGGTTCGAACCCGCCCGAGCTCACCAATAAAAAAAGCACCTCCTTGTGAGGTGTCTTTTTATTGTATAGGAGAGCTGTTCGAACCGGGAGGCTGGAGGCCAAAATCGCTCAAAGTAATGAGCTGTTTTCACGATGTGCAGATACGGAGATTCTTTATCTTCTGGCATATCAGCTCATATCCCCGGAAGGCAGGTTTTTCTTCAGGATATCCGGCAAAATCTGTGCAATCGGTAAGATTTCCTTTTGAATGCCGGCACTGTTTATTTTTCGTGGTTTATATCGCAAAACGGGCCTCGTTTTTCTTGACACTGTTACAACAGATATAAGCATGCAAAAATGCAAATCTATCTCAACTTTAGACGACACCGGCACAAAAAAAGAAACCTTGCTTCGGGAAGCAAGGTTTCCGCTTTTTATTTTTTGAAATTATAAAGATTTAGCCCGATATTTTTATCAAAGCTTTTTTCCAGTTCAATGCCGGGCATTGTTTCAACCACGAATTCTCCCGCTCCGCTGAGGCTGGCTGCCAGCAGATGTCCCGCCAGCGCCTGATAGTCGCGGGTTCCCAGTGTAACATGCAGGTGGATTAAATCGCCACCGTCTTTCACGGCGATATTTCCGGTCAGGTTGGCAATTTCCATCTGTCCGTCAAACGTTTTATCAATATATTTTTGGGTGGACGGATCAAAAAAGCGCAGTGTGGCGGAATTAACCACACCGATGCCGTAAATGCTGCCGCTGGTAATTCCTCTGGCTTTGACGAAAGAAGTAATGGCTGACGCCAGTTCGGAATGGTTTTTGATGCTTAAAATATAACGGCTTCCGTATTGAGCCGCCGTCCAGGTTTCACCCTCCCAGACACGAATGCCCGGTGCGGGAGAAAGAGGTTTGAAAACTAACCGGGCAATCACGGCTAACAAAACAATATTTAAGATAATCAGCGCTTTATATCCCATTGTTCGGCTCCTTGTTAAAATAATGCTGCTATTGTCATAACACAAAAATCGGTTTAACGGAAGAAATTTATTTGCCTTGTCAAAGAGAAAACAAATACCGCCGGAGCGAAGATTCTGTTGACATTCCGCTGTCGTACGGCTAACATTCCCCTCAAATAAACACTCTTTTTCGAACGGTTTGACAATGGCGCAGACAAAATCACTTTATTTAACCAAAGTCCAGCTAAAGGCGGAATTGGACCGCTGTCTCAATTGTGCCAATAAGCCCTGTATGAATGCCTGTCCGGTAAATTGCAGCCCGCAGGAATTTATCAGCCATGCCAAAAACGGCGATTTTGAACAAGCGGTCGCCACCATCACCCGGAATAATCCGATGGGGCAGACCTGCGGTTTGATTTGCCCGGATAAGTTCTGTATGAAAGCCTGCACCCGCAGCCGGATTGATTTTGCGGTTAATATTCCTAAAGTTCAGGCGACCATCCTGGAAAATTATCGCAACCCGTCTGCCGAAGCCAAAGCCATTCGTCCCAACGGGCGCAAGGTGGCCGTTATCGGTGCCGGGCCTGCCGGTCTGGCAGCCGCGGCCGAACTCGGCAAGCAGGGATATTATGTCTGCCTTTACGAGGCTTCCGATAAAATCGGCGGTGCTCTGAATATGATTCCCGATGAACGCTTGCCTTATGAAGTTATCGCCAAAGACTGGTCGTTTATTTTCAACCGTGATTTTATCACCCTTTACCTGACCACCAAAATCGGCTGTCCGTCGGACTTGTTCAGTCAGGGGTTTGACGGTGTTATTGTTGCGACCGGCGAGCCGAACGTTACTGATTTGGGTATTCCCGGACAGGAATATGCCGTCAGTTATATGGAGTATCTGCATCATCCGTCAAAATATGAAACCAAGGGCAGGGTCGCCGTCATCGGCGGCGGCAATGTGGCGGCTGACTGTGCCTTTACGGCGGCTGCCAACGGAGCGGCACAGGTGGAAATGTTTGTCCGCCGGCGCTTGGCCGATATGCGCATTTCTCAGTTGGAATATTTGGAACTTCTGAAGCGTGAAATTGATATTATGTCAATGAGCAGCCCGGAAAAAATAGAAAAAACGGCTGACGGCTATTCGCTTTATATCCGCAAAAACCGTTTGACCGACGGCCATTGGCAGCCGCTTGCCAATTCAACCGTTGAACTCCCGGGCTTTTCGCTGATTGTCACTGCAATCGGCAGCCGCGCCGACCCCAAAGTGAATGATGAACGCATCATTTATGCTGGTGACTGCAAACACGGAGGTTCGACGATTGTTGAAGCTTTGGCCTCCGGACGAGATGCTGCCCGCCTGATGGAAAGCCGGCTGGTGATGGCCGCAGAATAAAAAGGAAAACTTGAGCATTCCGCCCGGCTTGATAAGCCTCTTCCATTGCCGGGCTTGATTTGATGTCGCCGATTTGCCAGGCTCCGGTACCGTAAATCACGCCTTTTTCATGCGCATCGGGCAGGCAGTCTTCGGTAAAGCCGCGGAAGGTTTCCAGCGTCTTTTCCATATTCGCACGGTCGCTGTCTGCTGCGGCAACAATAAAGTAAAAGTCTTTGCCCGCGATTTCTTCATATCTGGGAACCGTACGGTCAATCAGCGTCTTCATCTGACCGTTCATGCTGTAAAAATAAACCGGGGTTGCCATAACGATAACGTCAGCCTGTACCATCTTGTCCAGAATTTCGGCCATATCGTCGTGAAGAACGCATTTATGCGTCGTATTGCAAACGCCGCAGCCATGGCAATAGCCGATTTTCTTGTCGTTAATGAAAATCTTTTCAACCTGATGCCCGGCCTCAACGGCGCCTTTGACAAACTGGTCACAGAGCGTGTCGGAATTTCCGCCTTTGCGGAAGCTGGAAGATAAAACCAATATTTTTTTAGTCATTTGTTTTGTCCTTTGTAATGTCGTTAATGGCTGCAATGCCGTTTAAAGAACGCGGATAGCCGATATACGGAAGCATCTGGGAAATGGTGTCCAGTAAAACCCGGCGGTCATTGCCGACATTCAGGTTGCCCTGAACATGGGCTCTGACCTGAGCGTCGGCGCCACCGAGCGAGACCAGAGTTGCAAAAGTCAGCAATTCTCGGGTTTGCACATCAAGGCCCCCGCGGGTATAATAATCACCGAAACAATTTGCAGAAAGATAATCCTGAATATGTTTCAGTTCCTGCGGTGCTGTCGCCCGCATGCCGCTGATGTGCTCTGCTCCGAAAATCAGGCTTTGAACCTCAATACCTTTTTCCAGACGATTGCCGGCATTGGTCGTACTTTGGCTTTCCAGCGGCAGCCTGACGCCTCGCTCGGTCAGAATACGGTTGGCGAGCAGAATAAAATCATCTGCCTTGGCCAGGCCGGCGTAAGGAACCGTCTGATAAACCGTCTCTTTGGCTTCCGTCGGCGAAATGCCGTTATCCAGCGCCTCATTAAGCGTCTGTTCAAATTCTTTCGGCGACTGTGTGGCAACATGTGACGCCAGCAAAACCAGATAACGGGTTTTGGCGGGAAGCTTTCCGTGCGGAAGAACTTCTTGTTCAATGAAGTTTTTTCTGATTAAGGCCAAATCCGGATCGGTAACCGCTAAATTGTCCATTTTGTTGTCCTTTCTTTGCAAGGCAATAAATCCGCAGCCTAAAACGGCCAGAATGATTGCCGCGGTGATAAAATATTTTTTCATTATTTATACTCGGCGTCAGAAACCGGTTCTAACCAGGTCGTCTGGTTATTCGGTAGGTTGGTTTCGACTGAAATGTGGGTAAACCAGCTGTTCGGGGCCGCGCCGTGCCAGTGTTCGACGTTCAGCGGAATGCGGACGACGTCGCCTTTTTTCAAAACGCGGATTTCGCCGTTCCTCTCCTGATAACGTCCTTCGCCGCCCAGCACCAGCAGAATCTGGCCGCCGCTGTGCTTGTGCCAGTTGGTTCTGGCTCCCGGCTCAAAGGTAACATTGGCCAGGGAAGAATTCCAGGTCGTGTCGTTCGCACTGAGACGGGTCAGATAAGTCTGTCCGGTAAAAAAACGGCCGTAAGGATTGGGTTCTCCCTGTTCAAAAATCGTGTCAATCGAAGCTTTCTTCATTTCTGCTGCCTTTCCTGAGATTGAATAAGTTGCCGTTAAAAGGGCGGAGAATACCGCCAGAGTTTTCAAAGCATGTTTCATATGTTTTCTCCCTGCTTGAACGATTCTGTAATTAGCATAATCTTTAGAGCTTACTCTAGGTCAAGCACTTTTTTATCAGCTTGATAAATTTTTATGAAAAGGCTATCGTCAAAAAAGATTTCACATTAAAGAGCAAACCGATGAATGAAGATATATTCGCCAGACTGAACAGATCAGCTTTCCGCAGCCGCTTTAAGCTGTCGCCCGCCGATAAAGACTATGTCAGAGAAAAAGGGGTGGAGACGATTCGCCGCCATGCCGAAGATTTCGTTGCCCGTCGGCTGGTTCCGGCCGATATTCCCAATGACGGCAGGCAGACGCCGATGCGCAGCCACCCGGTCTTTGTTGCCCAGCATGCTACCGGAACCTGCTGCCGGCAATGCCTGCAAAAATGGCACCGAATAGCCCCGGGAAAAGAATTAACGGCCGAACAGCAGCGCTATGTTGTTGATATTATCCTGCACTGGATTGAAAATCAGCTGGCTCGGTAATATCCGCCAGTGTAAATTTAACGGCTTTGGCAAGCCCGGCCAGCGAAACTTCGACCTGATAGCCGATTTTTCCGGCACTGAAAATAATTGTTTCAAAAGCCGAAGCGCTGATGTCAATAACCGTGGGAAACGCTTTTTTCATACCAATCGGCGAACAGCCGCCGTGAATATAGCCGGTTGTCGGCAGCAGCTCTTTGCTTTTTATCATTTCAACCGATTTTTCATGAACGCTGGCGGCGGCTTTTTTCAAATCAAGCTCTTTTCCCGCCGGCAGCATGAAAACATAATGTTGTTTGGATTTGGCAACCGTAACCAGTGTTTTGAACACCTGAGCGGGATTTTGCCCCAAAACGGCGGCCACTTCCGTTCCGCTGACGGCACCGCTGCCCTCATAGCAGTAATGGGCGTAGGGAACCTTCAGTTTGTCCAGAATCCGCATGACATTTGTTTTGCTTTCCATTTTTCTCTCCTTCGGCAGACATCATAAAATCCTTTCTTCGGTTGTCAAGACGCGGGCTGGTGATTAGTCGGCATTATGACTTTAAAAAAATGTTTTTTTTGTTATATTAGCTTTCGGTTTAATCTGATAGATGAGGTCTTTCCCGTTATGATATTTGAGATATTTCTCATTCTGGCCGCACTTGGTGGCGTTTCGATTTTGTTTCGGGGAAAGAGACTGTCGCGGCTGCTGGCTTTTTTTCTGGCAGCTGCCGGGGCGGTTCTGCTGCTTAATTTTTATCAGAACTGGCAGCTCGGCTATACCGACGGTTTCACTTATGACTGGGTGTCTTCGGCTTACTATCCGGTTAAAATCAGTCTGTTTTCCTCTCCGTTGCATTATATGCAGATTTTTCCTTTTTTCGTGATTGCGGTGGCGGTTATGCTGTTTAATGTAAGCTACCCGCAGGAGGAAGATCGTTTCCGCTTTAACGGACAGATATGCCTGAATCTTGCCGCCCTGATTTTGCTGATTTGCAGCGAAAACGCCATTCAGCTTTTGGTCAGCGCCTGCCTGATTGATATATTCGGTTTCTATATGATTAACGACAGCTCGGCGCGCCGGCGTTATATCTTTTACAATTTGCTGGCGGATATGGGGCTGTTTATGCTTTTTGCCCTCATCTGGGGCTATATCGGTTCAATCCGTCTGGCCGATTTCGTTGAATATGACCGCATGGGCGCTCATAAGGATTTGCTTTGCATTCTGCTGTTGCTGTGCCTTTTCATCAAGTCCGGCCTGTTTATGTTTCAGGCGCCGCTGATGGACTGGGCTGTCCTTGACATGAACCGGATAGCCGCACTGGCCTATCTTTCCACTCCTGTCGTCGGTTTTATCATTTTGTGCAAAACGTCGATGTTGCTGCCTCTGTCTGAATACTCCTATCCGATGCTGCACCTTTTTGCCGCTTTGTCCATCGCCTGGGGATTGCAGGGGGCTTTGCTGAAAGACGACCTGCGGCAGAAAAGCATATACTTTAATATGATGCTCTTCGGTTTTTTATACGGCATATTCTCCGGCGGTTTCCATATCGCCGGCCCGGCATTTGCCCGGCTCTGGGTGGGCGGCTTTCTGCTTAATGCCTGTTGGATGCTTGTTTCCGTCGGCAGTTCAAATGAAGTTTATGTTTCGGCCATGGGCGGCTTTGCCCGGAGTCTGAAACTGACGTTGGCCGTAACGCTGCTGGCATTTCTCGGACTGTTCCAAACGCTGGCGCTCGCCGGCGGAAGCCCGTATTGGACGCTGGCTTACGCTGCGGCTTTGGCTTTGAGCGGTTCCTGTGTCCTGCGACAGATTTATTTCGGACAGTCACGTGCCGATGAGCGGGTCATGGCACTGCTGAAGAATCCGAATATTGTCTATAACGGAACGATTTTTGCCCTTACGGCGGCAGTTGCGATGCAAAACCGCATTTTGCCGCCGGAGGCAATGGCCGCCTGGGGAATTTTTCTGGTATTGCTGGCGGCCGGGCCGCTGCGTTTCTTGGCCGGGGCTTATGAGCACGAGTTTATCCAGACGGCTGACCTGTTTTCTGATTTTTACCGTGTTTTTATCATCGGCCCGGTTAAAATTCTGGGACGTGTTTTGTGGCTGACAATTGATTTTCTGCTGATTGAACGGACGATTATTAACTCGCTGTACCGTCTGGTGGCGGTGCTGATTAACGTCTTCCGCCGTATTCACGCTGACAGCCGTATCGCCTGGCCGCTTTTCGTTCTGCTCGGCGCCGGCCTGGCTTACGGTTCGTATTATCTCTCGCAGGGGAATAACTGATGGAAAATACGCTGACAATCCTTTCAACGCTGATTGCGGTTCCCTTTATCGGCTTTTTCTTTGCCCTCACGGCCAAAGACGATGAAACGACAAACGGGCGCAATGTCTTCAGCGTAACGATTTTGACGCTGGTATCCAGCCTCTTTTTGCTGTGGCGCATTGCCGTCAACCTTAAAGGCGGGCAGGAGGGGCTGCAGCTTAAAGAAACGTTCCATTGGCTGCAAAATCCCCATATCGACATCGTCTTCGGCATCGACATCTTTTCCGTACTGGTCATTGCCGCCGTTCATTTTGCCGTCATCATCGGATTGGTCGGAGCCCGGCACCAGGGATATGTCCGAAAGTCAATGCATTTGATGACACTGCTTTTTCTGGGAATGTTTAACGGCTTGTTCGTTGCGGCCGACATTTATTCCTTTTATATCTTCTTTGAGGCGTTGTTGCTGCCTTTGTGGCTGTTAATCGGCATGTTCGGAGAAATCCGCCGCCAGCCGGTTATTCTGCGCTTCTTCATTTATAACTTTCTCGGCGCTTTGTTTTTGTTCATTGCGACGGCTGTGCTCTATCACCATGAAGGGCATAACCTTGCTCTGGACGCGGTCAGCCGGCTGCAGCTTAACCGGCACCTTGAACTCTGCATTTGGGGAGCAATTTTTGTTTCTTTTCTCTCCCGTATTCCGATTTGGCCGTTTCATTACTGGATTTCGGCGATTAATTCTGCCGCCCGCAATCCGCTGGTCTTCGTCATTGCCAACCTTATTCCGCTGACCGGCGTTTACGGCTTTATCCGTTTCTGTCCGCAAAGCGTTCCGGAATCAGTGGGCTATTATCTGAGCCTGCTGGAAATCATCGCCATCATCAGCATGCTCTTTATTGCGCTGATCGGCCTGATTAACAAAGACATCCAATATAAGATTTTTTCTTATGCGACGGTTTATTATATTTTGTTTTTGCTCGGGGCGCTGCTGCCGATTGACAAGATATTGCTCAATATCGGTTTTTCTCTCTTTGCCTTTATTATCATTATTGCCGCCCTTGAAGTTCTGACGACTTATATTGACGGGGAGCAGGATGACAAGTCCGTCTCCGCGCACGGCATCCTCTGCCGGGTACCGAGGCTTTCGCTGCTTTATTCTTTTCTGGTGCTGGCCGCCGTGGGTATGCCCTTGTCCTCAATGTTTCTCAACAACTTTGTCATCCTGTCGCATTTGTTCAGTTATAATATCCGCTCCGGCATATTGATAATGCTGTCAATTGTTCTGGTGGCCGGAACGCTGCTTCAGGAGCTCTATGTCTTTAAGGACAACAGCGGCATAACGCCGGATACCGCCTGCATTATGGACCTGTCCAAACGTATGTTTGTCGGACTGGCTCTGGTTTCCGGCCTGCTGGTCGTCACCTTTGTCAATCCGCTTTGGTTTATGGGAGTTTAAATGATGTTTGCCGACCATATCAGTATGCTTCCCGAATTTTTGCTTCTTTGCGGCATGTTTGTTCTGCTGCTTGCGGCCAGATTCCGGCAGAACACCACGCCGAAAACCTATTTTACCGTCAGCAAAATAGCCGTAGCCGCGGCACTGTTGGGAACGGTTGTCTTTTATAACCAAAGTTTTATGCCCGGCTGGCTTATCAACGATTCTTACACCACGCTTTTTAAAACGCTGATTTATATTGCCGCGCTGGCATCTTTTTATTTGGGATGCAAATGGTTTCTGAACAAAAACCGTTCCAGCCTGAGCTTCTATCTCACAGCGCTGTTCTCGCTGCTTTTGCTGACGCTGGCGGTTTCGGCGCAGAATCTTCTCGTTTTGTCTGCCTGCCTGACTGCCGCTTTTGTCCTGAACGCCTGTTTTATCCGCCTGCATCCTTTTGACGAGGTTTCCCGCCCGGTTCTGCGCCGCTATCTTTGGGGCTGCCTGGCGGTTGTTCTGCTCTTGGCCGCAAGCCTGCTGCTGTTTCGCCGCTTGGGCATTCCTTATGATTATGCCGGTGCCTGCACATATCTGGAACATCTGCGCCGCCCCGGCGGATTGCATTATCTGGCTGCGGTGCTGCTGATTGTTTCGCTGTTGTATATGCTGGGAATAGCTCCGTTTCATTTCTGGTATGCCGATGTGCTCGGCGGTTCTGTTTTGCCGGCAGGCACTTATCTGACCTTTATCCCGCCGCTGGCTTATCTGGCCGTGCTGGTTAATCTGCTCAGCAACGTATTTTTTCCGCTTTACGGGCAGCTCCGCCTGTTTTTGACGGGCTGTGCGGCTCTGTCGGTGATTCTGGGGGCGGTGGGTGCCAACAGTGAAACCAATCTCCGCAAGCTTTTTGCCTATGTTGCGCTGTTTAATCTGGGCATTGTCCTGATGTGTTTTTCCGAGCTGAACGACAACGGCCTTCTCAGCGGTTTTGTCTGCCTTCTGGTCTGGCTGCTGGCACAGTTCGGCGTCTATACGGTTTTTTACGCATTCAAGCGTAAAGGCGACTATCTGACGGAAACGGCAGACCTTGCCGGCCTTGCGGAAGTGCGGCCTTATATTGCCGCGGCCATGCTGATATTTATGGTCTCGCTGCTGGGAACGCCGCCGATGTTGGGCTTTTTAGGCAAACTTTCGGCAATAAATTACTTGATTATTGAGGGGAGTTATGCTTTTATAGGGTTAATTTTGGCAGCTTTGTTGCTTTTGGCCTATGCATTTTTGAATGTGATTAAGACAATTTATTTTGACGCGCGCGGCGGCAATACGTTTGACCGGGCGGATAAAGGGGTTTACATCTGCCTGATGGTAAACCTGATTCTGGTATTGATTTCAATCTTAAATCCCCGCTATCTGATGCATGACGCCGAAAACATCTTAAGCACGATTTTATAAGGATAACAAATGGAATATATCGGCGATTGGATGCTGCATGACATGGCGGAAACCGGCAGTACCAACGATGAAGTGAAAAAATTGAGTGCAAATATCCGCGGCCAGAAAGTGGTCATCAGCGCCCGCAGCCAGACCAACGGTCGGGGACGTCGCGGCCGCGGCTGGGTGAGCCTGGACGGCAACCTGTTTTTTTCGCTCGGCGTGGAAAATGAGCTGAAAAATCTCGGTGCGCTGGTTTTTATCGCTTCGCTCAGCCTGTGGCAAACTGTCAGAAACTTGGACCTGCTGCTGAATGTCAAATTGAAATGGCCGAACGATGTACTGGTCAATGATAAAAAAATCAGCGGCATGCTGCTGGAAAAGGGAGCCGGCGACTATTGGGTCATCGGCATCGGTGTCAATCTTAAGGTTGCGCCGCTGCTGGTTAATACGCTTTATCCGGCTGTCAGCCTTGCCGAAGCGGGAATTAATGTTGAACGGCTTGATTTTCTGCGCTCTTTTATTGCTGAATTTGACAACTATTTTAATTTATGGAAAACCGAAGGCTTTGAACCGATTCGCCGCGAATGGCTGGCACATGTCAAAAGCCTTGACGAAGAAATTCTCGTCCGTCTTGAAGACGAGGAACTTGAAGGAATTTTCAGAGGCGTGGACGAACACGGCTCATTGTTATTGGAAACGTCCGGCCGCATCCGCAGGATTTACGCCGGTGATGTATTTTACCCGCAAAGGAAACAGATTGTAAATGAATGAAATTGAGAAGACGGGGCAGGCGGAGTTTGACTTTGCCGCCCCGAACCCGGCTCAGAAAGAGCCGTCAGCCCTGCCGCCTTTTTTAAGACAGGAAGGTTTTTATTTTGTCGCATTGGGCGGTGCCGAAAAAGTCGGCATGAACATGTATGCCTACTTATCCGACGGCCGGATAATCGTGGTCGATGCCGGCTATGATTTTTTGAATGACGACTTCCCCGGCATGGAACTGGGGCTGGCTGATCCGGCCTGGCTGGAAAGCTATCGCGACTGCATTGACGCAATGTTTATAACCCATTCGCATGAAGACCACTTCGGTGCCATCGCCCACATCTGGCCGCGCCTGCGCTGCCCCGTCTATGCGACTGATTTCACCATCGGCCATATATTGCCGCGCCTGCGCGAATATAAGCTGGAAAACGAGGTCGAACTGATTTCCGTAAATCAGAACCCGGTTGTAAAACTGCCTGATTTTGAAGTCGAGTATGTTCCGGTCGTCCATTCGCTGCCCGAGAATTCGGCGTTGCGCATCAAAACCAAATACGGCACGGTTTTTCACGCCACGGACTGGCGCTTTGACGATTGCCATATTGATTTTATGAAAACCTCTTATGACCGTCTGAAACAGGTGGGCGAGCAGGGGGTTGACCTCTATGTCGGCGATTCGATTCATATGGCTCACCCGGTGGAGCAGCCTTCCGAAATGGTAATCCGCGAAAGCCTGATTGAGCTGTTGCCGAAGTTTAAGAATACGCTGGTTGCCACTTGTTTTGCCTCTAATGTTGCCCGGATGGAAAGCCTGCTGATTGCCGCGCATGCTGCCGGACGCACGCCGGTTATAGCCGGCATGAGCCTGATTCAGAATATGAATATAGCCAAAGAATGCGGCATTCTGAAAGATGTTCCGCATTATGTTGAAGCCAAACAGGCCATAGATATCCCTCTTGATAAAATGCTGTACATCTGCGCCGGTTCGCAGGGAAACTACCGCAGCGGGCTGACCCGGATTGTCAACGGCGAAAACAAGGACATTAAACTCGGCAAAGGCGATGCCATTATCTTTTCGTCGCAGATTATTCCCGGCAACGAGGAAAAAATCGAACGTATGCAGGAAAAACTGCGCGATGCCGGGGTGGAGGTTATTTCTTCCGAGGAATATCTGGTCCACACGTCCGGCCATGGCTGCAAAGATGACATTCGCCGTATGTTTGAAATGATTAAGCCGAAAATCGTCATCCCCGTACACGGAGACAAACGCGCCATCCGCCAGCAGAAACGCTTTACCGAAGAGCTGGACTGCGGCGTCAGGCAGGTGTTGGTGGTTCGTGACGGTGATGTCGTCAATGTTAAATCGTCCTATGCCGAAATTGTCGGCGAAGTTCCCACCGATGAATTGGGGGTTGACCGCAAAAAGGTCATCAGCCTGGGTTCTCAGCTGGTTAAAAACCGCCGCCGCATAGCCTACAATTGCAGCCTGTTCATTACCGCGGTGCTCGCTGAAGACTGGTCGGTTGAAGATTTGCAGATAACCTCCATCGACATCCTTGAAGAAAACGATTTTGCCGCTTTGGCCGATGAAATCAAGGCCGATATGCTGAAAGCGATTCCGGCGGAAGCGGTCAAGGTTTCTTACCGCGCTCAGGCGGTGAAGGAATATATTGCCGCAAAGATCAGGAAGCGGATATTCAACGCCACCGGCATCAAACCGGTTACTTTTATCCATTTTTATAAACGTTCCCGTGACGGTGAAGCCGATTTTGTCGCCGCAGACACATCCGTGAACTGCGAAACGGCGCAAATACTTTATGATTCGGATAAATAGGGGAAGGGGTACGCTGCCCGGGCGTCCGGCTATCCGAAACGTCTATGCTAGGTGGAAAAAAGAAAAAACACCCCTGATATAGTATTGACTTATAACGCGTAATATGCTAAGTTAAAAACAGACAAGGTTCAGTTATAACGAGGTGTATTATGAGAAAGGTAGTCGCGATAGGATTATCGGGGCTTGTCGTCTGCAGTTTTGCAGGGGCAGGCTATTCGAGCTTAACCCCGGGAGCCGCAGAGCTCTCTCATCAATACACGCACCTCATAGAAACCAATCAAAGCCAAACCTTTGAATCGTTGTCTCAGTCCGCTCTGCTTGCGGAGCGGACTGTCTCAGTTTCCCGCGGTGTTAAAGTTGCGTCGGTCAGCTTTATAGCCGGAGGCAAACAGCTTGATTTCGGCAATATAGATTTTGAAGATCCGACAATAGAACTATGCAAAAAAGAAGGCTATACCCAAACCTCCTGCCCGTCAGGGCAAAATCCGGGAACTTATTGCCCTTACAGCCGTACCTATTTCGACAAATGCTGTGACAGCCGCTATAAATATGAAAAAAGCGCCTGCACTTATCCCAATACCATCAGCGGAGACAGCTGCGGCGGCCGTTTTATGTGCTACTGTGACCGCAGCTTATATCCGGTAGAAAGCTGCGCTTCGCCGAAAGTGACAACCAATGACAGCTGCACGGAAGAAGGCAAAAGATATTATTCCGGCTGCGTCTGCCCGAGCAACTATAACCAAACCTGTGACGGACAAAATCAGCAGGGCGTCGGCGAAGGCTGCAACGACAACGGAACGGTAAAATATACCTCCTGCCAGTGTAAAGCCGGCTACAGTATGACCTGCACGGACATCGGTCCGGTTACGCCGAGCGACTATTGTCTGATGAACGGCATCAAATACTACAACAATTGTAAAACCTGCGAAAACAAATGCACGCTGGACAGCTGTCCGGCCGGAGTTAGCTGCACGCAGGAAGAATGTTCCGGCAAATATTGCGCTGTCGGCTGCGCCGTTGATTATAAAGACTTGGACAATTACTGGTGCAACGGTGCCTTACGGTGCTGGTTTAAATAAAACGGCAAAATTTAAAGAACAACAGACTAAGGAGAAAGACGATGAACAAGAAGTGTAAGATATGGATAGGAGCAATGCTGTTCATGACAGCTTTCTCCGTCAGTACATCCCGGGCACAAACTTGTATCCAGCCGCCGTCTTGTGACACTCTGGGATATACCATGACGGCGGACCAATGCGGTGATGCGGTCAAGTTTTTGAAATGCCCGCTTGACCAAAGCAAAATGTTCTGCCTGACTCAGGAAGAAATAGACGGCAATGCCGTCGGTCATGTCGGGGACATTCTCTATTCCGATAAAACTTTTTCAACCGAACTGATTAAAAGCAAAACGCCGATAGGTGTTGTTTTTGACGAAGCCAATCACTTGGCTGTTTCGCTTGACCAAACACAACTGACTTGGGGCGGATACGGTAAGGATATTCCTGCTTTGGGGAATTGTTCGGACGGCCTGACCTGTTCAACGAACGGCAAACAGAATACCGAAGCGATTATTAATTATGGCAAAGCGAACAGTGTAAGTTATCCGGCTGCGGAATATTGCGTTGCTTATAAACCGAGTACCGTCTATCAGGATGAAACTTGGTATGCGGCAGGAGCATGGTTCTTGCCGAGCGTGAAAGAGCTGAACACTTTATATGCCAACAAAGCTGCGGTAAATGCTGCGTTAACCAAAGTGAATGCAACCACGTTGGGGAACGAATATTACTGGTCCTCTACCGAGTATAATAACAACAATGCGTGGGGATTGCGTATGAGTGACGGTAACAGGGGCTACTACAGTAAGGACTACTACGCTAACAGGTACGTTCGTCCGGTTCTAGCTTTTTAACTTTAACCATTTACCAATTAACGGCCCGTTCGACGGGCCGTTTTTTTAGGGGATAAATAAAGCTTAATTGATTTCCAGCGGCAGATAAATGGTGAAGGTGGTGCCGTTGTATGCGGTTGACGTAACCGTCAGGTTGCCTTTATGCCGCAGGATAATATGTTTGGCAATTGCCAGGCCCAAACCGGTTCCTTTGATGTTTAAGTCTTTGTGTTCCTGCATCCGGTAAAATCTTTCGGTCAACCGGGCCAGATTTTCGGGAGAAATTTTCGGCCCCTTGTTGTTAACCGAAATGGCAACCGCTTTGCCTTTGGCAACCTGAAAACTCTTTGACGGCGGAATGTTGTCAACCAGCCGTGCCTTAATCAGCATATCGCTTTTGGCAACGCCGTATTTAACCGCATTGTCGGCCAGATTTTGCACCACCTGTTTAACCTGGCGCGCATCGGCGGTAATTTCCGGCAGATCTGGCTCAATAAAGCTGTGAATGGCAATTTCGCGGGCTTTTGCTTTTAGTGACAATGCTTCGCTGACCTCGCCGATAATTTTGGCGACATCGACTTTGTCTTCCGGCGGCATATCCTGACTCATTTCGATTTTGGAGAGCGACAGCAGGTTTTCAATCAGCGACGACATATATTCGGCCTGCTCCTGCATAATTTTCAAAAATTTGTCCCGCGCTTCGGCATCGTCTTTGGCCGAGGTCTGCAGGGTTTCGATAAAGCCGGAGATAATCGCCAGCGGCGTCCGCAGTTCATGGCTGGCATTAGCCACAAAGTCAGACTGCATCTTTTCGATTTTCATGGCCTTGGTCAGGTCATACAGGGAAATAACCGCCACGGCCCGCCCTTTGGAAAGGTAAGGCAGCTGTTTGATATGGGCGTAAAGTTTCTGGTCAATCGGTTTCTTAACGTAAAAAATCAGGTTTTCCGATTCGCTTTCTTTTTTCAAAACCCGGGAAACCGCCTCAATAAAATTGTTTGAATCAATCACCTTTTCAATGTTTTTATCGGTGATTTCCTTGCCGAACAGCGTGCGTGACGACAAATTGGCGCCGATAACGTTTCCGGCGCGGTCAATCATCATAATCGGGTCGGGCAGGGTGTCCAGAACTGCGGTGTCGGAAATTGTCTGCGCCTCCAGCGTGTCGGTTTTGGCGGCCCAGAAACGGTGCATGGCATTTACCGCTTCCACGATTTCCTTGGCGTCTTTTTCCGAAAGCTCAATACTGCCTTCGCCGGGCACTTCGCCGCGGGAAACGTTTTTGACATAGTTTTTGAGCTGTTGCAGTTCAAAGGTAATCGGCAGCAGGAAGACCACGTTAAACAGGATAATCGTCGCGTAGGAAATAACCGCCATGGACGGCGCCAGCAGCCGCAATGCCACCAGCATAATGAAAACCATTGCCGAAGGCAGCGAAAGAACCAGTACCCGGTCGGCAAATTTATTGTTTTTTTCAAATTTATAATAGTTGCTGCTGCGTTTAAACATCTTCTTGTTCCATAAATACGAAAAAAGTCTGGACGACACCCTAAAATATATTATGATACAGATAGTTTAAATTTATTAAATAATCTGAGAAAAATGACTGAAAACAACACCGCCTCCATAACGCCGATGATGGCGCAGTATCTTGAAATCAAACAACAGCATCAGGACTATCTTCTCTTTTACCGCATGGGCGATTTTTATGAGATGTTTTTTGACGATGCGGTCACCGCTTCCAAAGCGCTGGACATCGCGCTGACCAAACGCGGCAAGCACGAAGGGCAGGATATTCCGATGTGCGGGGTTCCTTTCCATGCTTATGAAAGCTATCTTGCCAAGTTAATCCGCCAGGGCTATAAAGTGGCGATCTGCGAACAGACCGAAGACCCCAAAGAGGCCAAAAAGCGCGGTTATAAATCAGTCGTCCGCCGCGAGGTTATTCGTCTGGTGACCCCCGGCACCCTGACCGAAGACAATCTGCTTGATTCCAAGCGCAACAACTTTATTTTGAGCCTGGCCAAGCTGAACGAGACGCTGGGGCTGTCCTGGCTTGATCTGTCCACCGGTGATTTTTACACGCAGGAAATGAGCCTGCGCGACAAAGACGAGGCGGTTATTCTGAGCTCGTCTCTGGCCCGGTTGAGCCCGGTTGAAATTCTGGTTTCCGATTCATATTTGCAAAATTCCGCGCTGTTTAACATTCTCAACGAATATCGCGAGAAACTGTCGGTTTTGCCGCAGGCGCGCTTTAACAGCGAAAATGCCCGCAAACGCCTGCAAGACATCTTCAAGGTCGAAACGCTGGATGCCTTCGGCAATTTCAGCCGCGCCGAAACCACGGCGGCCGGCATTCTGCTGGATTATGTCGAAAATACCCAGAAAGGGCAGATGCCCCGCATTGAAAAACCGGTCAAAGTTTATGAAAACAAGGTGATGGAGATTGACGGCGCAACCCGTAAAAACCTCGAACTCCTCGAATCTCTGACCGGCGACAAAGGCGCCACTCTGCTTTCGGTGATGGACCGCACGGTTACCGCCGTCGGCGGCCGCCTGCTTGCCGGGCGCGTGGCCAGTCCGCTGGTCGATTTGCCGGAAATCAACCAGCGTTTGGATGTCATTGAGTTCTTTATGAACCATCCCCGTTTGCGGGAAGATATCCGCGAACTGCTGAAATCCTGCCCCGATATGGAACGCGCCGTTTCCCGTCTCAGTCTCGGCCGCGGCGGTCCGCGCGATTTGGCCAATATCAAAACCACGCTGTCGGTTATTCCTAAGATTAAAAACATTCTGTCCGATTTCAACTCCGGCGCCGGCGCTTCGGTCGAACATGAACTTCCCGCGGCGGTATCCGCCATTATCGGGCGTCTGGGTTTTCATGAAAATCTGGTCGAAACGCTGGATAAGGCGCTTGATGAAGAATTGCCGCTGCTGGCGCGTGACGGCGGCTTTATCCGCCCCGGCTATTATCCGCCGCTCGATGCCGTTAAGGAATTGAAGGAAGACAGCCATAAACTGATTCTTGAACTGCAAAACAAATATGCCGAGGCGGTCAACATTCCCAATCTGAAAATCAAATACAACAATGTTATCGGTTATTTTATTGAGGTTCAGAGCAAATTTGCCACCGAAATGCTGGAGAACAAAGACTTTATTCACCGTCAGTCGGTGCTGAATGCCGCCCGCTTTACCACGGTTGAACTGACTGAGCTTGAAAACGGCATCCGCGGCGCTGCCGAAAAGTCGCTGGCAATGGAGCTTGAACTGTTTGACAATATGGTTCGCGACATTATTGCCGTTTCCGATGACATTTCCCGCACCGCCAAAGCTCTGGGAGAGCTCGACGTCGGTGCGGCGCTGGCCGATTTGGCGGTTGAAAACGGCTACTGCCGCCCGCAGCTCGACAATTCGCTGGCCTTTGAAATTGTCGAAGGACGTCACCCGGTTGTCGAATATGCCATCAAAAAAGAACATGGCGGCGCTTTTGTCGGCAATGACTGCGTTCTTGACGAAAACAACCTTATCTGGTTGCTCACCGGACCGAATATGGCCGGTAAGTCAACCTTCCTTCGTCAGAATGCGATTATTGCCATTATGGCGCAGATGGGTTCTTTCGTGCCCTGCAAGTCGGCGCATATCGGCATTGTCGATAAAATCTTTTCCCGTGTCGGCGCCAGTGACGATTTGGCGCGCGGCCGTTCCACGTTTATGGTGGAAATGGTTGAAACCGCCAGTATTCTGAACCAGGCAGATGAACGCTCTTTTGTCATTTTGGATGAAATCGGACGCGGCACGGCCACCTTCGACGGTTTGTCCATTGCCTGGGCGGTTATCGAGCATCTGCACGAAGCCAATCGCTGCCGGGCCTTGTTTGCCACTCATTACCATGAGCTGACCAGCTTGGTTTCCAAACTGACCCGGATGAGCCTGCATTGTATGAAAATCAAAGAGTTTAACGAGGAAGTTGTCTTCCTGCATGAGGTAATCAGCGGCGCCGCCGACCGCTCTTACGGTATTCATGTCGCCAAACTGGCCGGATTGCCCAAAGTCGTGATTAAACGCGCCGAGCAGGTTCTTCAGTCTTTGGAAAGTGACAACAGTCACAAAAACGTGGCCGAACTGGCCGACGACTTGCCTCTGTTTGCCTCGCTCAAGCCCAAAGAGGAAGTTGTTCCCGTCAAATCTGAACTGGCGGAGTTTCTTGAACATCTGAATCCCGACGACCTTACGCCGCGCGAAGCTTTGGAAAAGCTCTATGAGCTTAAAAATTTGAGCGCGGACAAAGCCGCCTGAAACGGATAACAGGAGAAAAAACATGCGGCTGAACGGCTTTCAACGTATTTTGATAATAACGGCGGCCGTTCTGGCTGCCGTTGTCAGCAGTCTTTTGATACGGCATTATGATAATAATATTTGGGAATATTCTCTGCGGAACTGGTGTGATGACGACTTGCCTTTGCCGCAGTTGGTTGCCTGTGTTGACGGCAATTATCAAAGTTCCCGGGGCGGCGACGGCTGGAAAAGAGTTGCCGCCCGCCATTATTCCCGCCGTCCTTTTCCGCTTCAGGCGGCATACAGGGAGGTTAAGGACTTTTCACCGCTGAAACCCAAGACTTACAAAGTCGCGTTTTATAACGGCAAAGCCCGGCAGATTGTCGCTGATCGGTTTGAAAAATTAAATTTGGTTATGCCGCAGTTGGCAATTCCCGGATTGGTTATCCAGACGCCGCGTTATCCCGACAAAAATAACAAGTGCAAAATGTTTATGGAAAATGTTCTGGTTTCAAAAGCTTTTCCAAATTGGAAATATCCCGCTGACCGCATATATTTGTCCAAAGATCTGCTGATAACCAAAACCGGCGGCAAATATAAAATTTATGCAGCGTCGTATGAAGCGGTCAGGCTGAAAGGCGCAAAGGCCCTGTTTGTGGTTTCGGTTGCCTCTTTCTGCCCCCGGGGGAAATTTTTTGACTACTGCGGGACCTATTATGTTTATTTCACCGACACGTACAGTTTGCGTCGCGATTATGTTGAAGAGGCGGAGCTTCCTGCAAAATATAAGACTGACAAAGAACTGTTTTTGAATTGCCCGCCTTATCCGCGGCTGATAAACGATGTTGCCGACGAAAGCCAGCCGGAAAAAGAACTTGTTCTGAGTGCGGATCGTCGTGTAAACCCGCGTAGTTTATATGTTAAGGTGAATAATCGTATTTTTGCCATAGATATTTCTGCCAAAGGAGAAAAAGGAAATGATTGAGATTTCTCCGGAAGAGTTGCTGCCAGAAAATTTTGCCGATTTTAAAAAGCAGATTCCCGATTTGAAAATCGCCGATCGGCTGTCTGCCGAAAATCCGCTGAAGCCGTTGTTGACAGCAATAGAAAATCATCGACAAAGCGGAATGTTATTTAAAACGATAGTTGTTTTGCTGTTGACTTATCTGACGCTTTTGGTTGCGGCCGCTTTCTTCAGAGGGCATCCCTCCGCTTGGGGAATGCTGTTGTTGTTGCTGCCGGTCTATGTCGGTGCATTTTTGGCATGGAAGCGCTCACCGCTGGCTCCGTACAGTTTGGTGCAGATACTGCTGTTTTTCCGCACGCGCAGGGTCTTAAAAAAGGCTTTTGCCGAACGGGTGACCGAAGCGCCGAAAGAAAAACGCCGCATTCTTAAAAAGATAATGATACCGTTTGGACGGCATTTTTTTCTGCAATTCGGCTTCGGTCATACGGAGCAAAGCAAAAGCAAAGCTGAAAAGGAGCTGATTGCCGTAAAGCAGATTGTCCGGCACATATTGTGGGACAGAGTTGTTCTTATTGGGGGCGGGGCGGTCTTGGCTGTCGGTTATTATCAAAGCGCTTTTTTTCTGAGTGACGCCGGCTACGGCAAGGTTAATTTCTGGTCAGAAGCGGCGGCGGATTTGATCTTTGCCGGAGAGAGTTTTGGACCGCATCTGTTTATAACCTTTTTTCTGCTTTCTCTGGCGGCCATAAACTTAATCCTTTATTCCGGTAATATTTTCCTGCCTTATGAAAATGCCCGTATCCGTCAGTTTGTTGCCGGTTGTCCCAAAAGTCTGTTTGAGCGCTTTGTCTATCTTCCGTTGCTCAATGTCTTTATATTTGTCGTTTACCTTTGGTTTATGTTTTATGCCGGCAGCGGAATCTTTGCCCTGTATGCTTCCGCTTTCTATCTTATTCCCGGTACAATAACAATTCTTGTATTGCTGGTTGCTTTTAATCTGATTTTTTGTTTTCTGTTCCGCTTATGTGTTGTTTTGTTGAGAAAAACGGCTTTTTTCATTAACAGGTTTTATTGAAAAATGTTTAATTGAGCAAAAACAATAAGATAACAAATGGTATAATAATACCGTTTGTTATCTGTATGAAAAATAAAGAAATTTTGTTGTTGACATTAATATTCTTTCCTGTATATTCATCTCGAATTTAATAACCATCTTTTATAAAGAGAGAAAATATGAACACTTATGCAACAAAACCATCTGATATTCAGAGAAAATGGTATGTCGTTGACGCCGAAGGTGTCGTATTGGGTCGTCTGTCTGCCGAAATCTCTAAGATTCTGCGCGGCAAACACAAACCCTGCTACGTTCCGAACCTTGACTGCGGCGACTATGTCGTTGTCATCAATGCCGACAAAGTCAAGCTCACCGGCCGTAAACTGACTCACAAGAAATATTTCAAACATACCGGCTGGATTGGCGGTATTAAAGAAACGACTCCGGCAAAAATTTTGGCCGGACGTTTCCCGGAAAGAGTTATCGAAAAAGCTGTTGAACGTATGATTTCCCGCAATCCGCTGGGCCGTCAGCAGATGACCAAACTGAAAGTTTATGCCGGTTCCGAACATCCGCATACCGCTCAGAACCCTGAAGTTCTGGATATTGCGGCTAAGAACCCGAAGAATAAAAGGAGCGCATTATAATGGCTGAAAAAATCGATTCTTTAAAAGAAATTAAAACCTCAGCTGCTGCTTCTGCTGAAGTTCGCAAACCCAAACGCGACAAACAGGGCCGTTCTTACGCTACCGGTAAGAGAAAAGACGCCGTTGCCCGCGTATGGATTAAACCGGGTAAAGGCAATGTGACCATTAACGAAAAATCGATCGATCAGTATTTTGCTCGTCCGGTTTTGAAAATGATCATCAATCAGCCGTTTGAAGTTGCTAACCGCGAAAACGAATTTGATGTTATCTGCACCGTAAAAGGCGGCGGATTGTCCGGCCAGGCCGGTGCCATCAAACACGGTATCGCCAAAGCTCTGAACGAATATGAACCGGAACTGAGAACCGTTCTGAAGAAGGCCGGTTTCCTGACCCGCGATGACCGCGTTGTAGAACGTAAGAAATTTGGTAAAGCAAAAGCCCGCCGTTCTTACCAGTTCTCCAAACGTTAATCGTTTATGGAATTTTCAAGAAAAGAGGAAGTTTTGGCTTCCTCTTTTTTTATATCTGTATAAATCCCGATTGTAATTCCGCAAAAAAGAACTATACTCTTAATGCAAACAAAAAAACAAGGAGTAGCCGAATGAGAAAAGTAACTTTATTGACTGCAGCCGTTTTGTTAAGCGGGATATCAGCTGTTCAGGCCGCGTTCGTCGGTTCTGAGACCGTTAATCCGGTAACGGTGGCTGAGGCCGCTAAAATGCCGGATGAAAGCCGGGTAACGTTGCAGGGATATATTGTCAGTCATTTGGGCGGCGAAGATTACACTTTTAAAGATGAAAGCGGCTCAATTAAAATAGAAATTGACGAGAAAGTCTGGCAGGGGCTGGATGTCTCTCCGCAAGATAAGGTTGAAGTCCGCGGCGAAGTTGATACCCACAAATATAAACCGACGGATATTGAAGTTGAAACAATCCGCCTGATAAAATAATATCCGCCTGAAAAGATGCCTGATGAAAGCCGTGACGATTTGGCAGCCTTACGCCGGAGCTGTTGCTGCCGGACTGAAAAGTTATGAAACCCGCAGTTGGCCGACCCGTTACCGCGGGCCGATAGCGATTCACGCTTCCGTTCGTCCCGTAAAAGGGGACGCGCGCCGTTTGGCCGAGACCTACGGATTAAAAGCCGAACGGTTCGGAGAAATAGTCGCTTATGCCGATTTGACGGATTGTCTGCTGATGACTCCGGATTTAATTGCTGCCCAAAGCCGCCAAGAACTCGATTTCGGCGACTGGCGTCCCGGGCGATATGCCTGGAGATTGGAAAATATCCGCTTGCCTGGGTATCCGATTAAAGTTGTCGGACGTCAGGGACTATGGAATTTCAATGAACCCCCTCAGCCGGAAATTGCCTTGTAAAATGCGGCACAATAGAGAAGAGAAAATTTTTTGTAACAAAAAATTAACAAAATTGACAAAAATAAATTATTGACGGAATTGTCAAAAAATGGTATAGTCCTCCCATCATTCACATAAAAAAAGGACTTGCCCAATGTTAAATATTCAGTCTGTAAAAGAAATTGAGACCTTATGCGCCAAGATAGCCAGCCGCAATAACATTTCTTTTCATGATGCTTTTGAATGCCTGTCTGAAGAACAGCAGGCCGTCTATGACGAATATATGACCCGCCAGTATAAAAATAAGCTGAACAATATGTTTGGTGCGGATTGGATTAAAAAGGCATCTCCTGTGATGTTGTATAATGTTTCTCTGAAAAATTACAAAAAACATATTTATACTTTGTAATTTTTCTTTGCGCCATTCCGGGCTGTGCTCCCTGTCAGCCCGGATATCAAAAAGCCTCTTCCCCAAAGAGGCTTTTTTCTTTTTCGGCTTTATTTCTTGCGTTTACTTTTTTTGACAGGCATGCTAAACTGCATCTTGAAATTGAGGGAGAAAACCATGGAACAAGCTCTGCCGGAATTGCTGACGCGCTATGACACCTTTATTTTGGACAGCAGTCTGACGTTGATTTCACCCTCCGGGGGCTTTTATCCCGGTGTGGAAACAACGCTTTCCCGTCTCATTGAACAGCATAAACAAGTCATTGTTTTTATTAATCATCCCCTTCCGCCGGAAGCCTGCTTTAAGGAAAGTTTCTGGCAGCCGTGGATTGAGCGAGGTGTTCGTTTTTTTACTTCCGGCGGTATCTGCCTGAAACTTTTGGCAGAGCAGGGATATTTCAGCTATTTCTTATTTGGCGGCCGTCTTCTGCCGGGCATGATTTTTGCTCCGGAAATAACCATGGCGGAATGTGTATATCTTGATTTGCCGGCGCTGCCGCTGGCATTTCTGCCGGCCGAAAATTTAATCCGCACGCCGGAATTTCCTCAGCTTGGTTTTGCCCCTGACATAACGCCGTTTGCTCCGCTTCTGCGCGAGGCAGCCGCACAGAATAAAGTCCTTTATTGCGCCCGTCCGGCATTGAGTGAAACAATGTTTGTCGGACAGCGGAAAGTCATTTCCAACAAGGCGATTGTGGATTATTACCGCAGTCAGGGCGGAACGGCGGTTGAAGTCGGCAAACCGGCACCGGCAGCTTATGAATATATCTTGCGCAGCCTGCCGCATACCGGTAAAATTCTCTGTGTCGGAGCCGTGCCGGAAATAGATGTCCTCGGTGCCGAGAACCTGAAAAATTCCGGCTGGGAAGTGTCATCTTTGTTAGTCGGAACATCTGAAAAAAATGCTGCGGAATTGTCCGGCTTATCTCTTCGCCCCGATTATACGACAGCCGGCTTCGATTTAATCTCCTGATTTTGTCTAAATTTTCTGGACTGATTAAATAATTTATGTTATCCTGAACGCAGGAAACATAAATTATTAAGATATGAAAAAGCTATTGTGTCTTTTCGCGGGAATAACGCTCAGCGTTCTCTCGCTTTCGGCTCAGGATAAATTCGAACGCTTCATCAATCGGCTGAACCGTACCGAAGAAGTCTGCCGCCGCTTGATTAACACCGGAAACGAATTGAAAAGATTGTCTCCGGTGAAGGAATATGACCGCCAAACCACACAAGTTCGTGTTGTCGGGCGGAGAGTTAAAAAGGTCACGATCGGTGATGTTGTGATTGTCAATAAAAAAGACCGGGTAGATGTCTATCGTCAGAAAAACGGTTCCCGCAATCGTCTGGCTTTGATTTCAAAGCTGTATGACAGTGAGCATGTCTATACCGCGGAAGCTTTGGTCACCGGCGGCATTGTTGCCTATAAGGTGGGAATTGTCGTTGAAGATAGGCAGGCCGTGGTTTTTAAATTGGCAGGTACTCGCATCGCCGAAGAATATGATTTGGAATAATAACCCTTTTAATTTTTAATTATTATGAAAAAGTTATTTTTGATGATGTTGTTCATCATCGCCGGGGTGACATATATGCATGCCCAGCAAAGCTATGTAACGTCTAAAAAGACGACAGTTACCACTGAAAAGTACAATAAAAGTAAAATTGTTGCGCTTCAGTGGATTAACCTGCGGATAGAGAGTTATTCAAAATTCTTGCAGGTTTATGAACTGAATCCCCAAACCGGAAAATGGGAAGAAAAGCAGTATATTCCGCGAAACAAGCCCGGAACGTACAGCTTTCCGAAGACGATGATTTGGCATGAGACACTTCCCCGGAAGTATGTCAGCCACACTGTTAAGGTAACCGTTACCAACCCGAATGAAGGGGCAGGGGTTTCTGTAACAATGAACGGTTCGGTCAAGGAGTTTTTCTCTCTCAAACCGTAGCCGATAACCCTAAAAAAAGGAAAGTTCATTTTGAACTTTCCTTTTTTTTATTCTGAGATTATGTTAGAAGAATAAGAGTAACACCAAAAGGGCTTCATCATGAAATATCAGGAATATAACGTAAATCAGGCCAAAGGCGTCCGTTTGTTTGAGGCGGTGCGGCTCGACGGCATGATTCTGGAAAAAGGGCACATTCTTAATGATGAAGACATTATTCAACTTAAATTGTCCGGTATAAAGCGCATTTTCGGTGCCGAGATGGGCGAGAACGATTTGGATTATCAAACGGCGCTGGGAGTAATTGCCGCCAAACTCTGCGGGGAAAATACCGCCTTTGCCGTTAACGAAGACGGACTTTGCCGCATTGTGGCGGATGCCGACGGTATTTTCGTTGCTTCCGACGACCGGATTGCCAAGTTTAACCGTTTGTCTCCCGTGCTTGTTTTGAATACGGTTCCGCCTTATGCCGAGATTAAATGCGGTGAGGTAATTGCCGAATTGGAGCTGACTGTTCCGGTTATTTCCGCCGCCGCGGTTGATGAATTTGTTTTCAGCATTTCCGGCAATATACCGCTGCTGCAGGTGATTAATCCGCCGGAACAAAAGGTAACTTTGCTTTATACCAAATTTTACAATGACAAGACCGAAACCGCCCATTTTACCAACGTCGTTACCAGGCTGGTGCGCAATTTCAAAGGGCTTAACCTGCAATTTGGCGCTGAGCATGAGGCCAAACACGAGATCGAAAAAGTGGCCGATGTTCTGGAGGTGGCGCTGAAAGGCGACGGCAGTGTCGTCTTCATTATTCCCGGCAGCCGCAGCGGACACGATGATGACGTTGTTCCTGCCGCCGTGCGTTCGGTAGCCGATGAAATTGTCTGCCGCGGCATTCCGCAAATCGGCGTGCCCGATCTGCAAATCGCCGTCAAAAAAGATAAAAAAATAATTTTGTTGCCGTTCGATTATGATCGCGTTGATTCGGAATTGACCGGGCATTTTATCAAACAGGCGCTGGTGAATGAAAAACTGACTCCGGCCGATTTTGCCCGCCCGCAAAATGTGCTGTTGCCGCGCGGGCAGACATACGACGGAGAGGAAGAATTGCTGCGGGCCGGTACGGCGCAGCACCCGGGTGCGGCAAAAGTTGCCGTCGTTGTTCTTGCCGCCGGCGCCGGTCGGCGGGCCGGGCGCAATAAGCTGCTTTATGAAGTAGATGATGAATCGTTGTTTTTGCGGGCTGTCCGCGCAGCCATTCATTCGGAAGCCGGTCCTGTTTTTGTTATCATCGGCGACCATGCGGCGGAGTTTGAAGAAGCGCTGGAGAATATCGATGTCAATGTCATCTATAATCCTGCTTATCGCTCCGGTATCAAAACCAGCATTAATTTGGGGCTGAAATCCGTTCCCAATTTTTGCGACGGCGTGCTCCTTCTGCCGGCGGATATGCCGAATATAACGCCCCAGTTTATCAATAAAATGATTAAACAGTTTGATAAAAAAACGGAAAAACAAGTTGTTACTGCCGCTTTAAACGGCGTTAAAAGCAATCCGGTTATCTGGAGCCGCTCGTTGTATGATGTGGCGGATTTGGTTCCCGAAAATGCGGAACTGCGCCCGGTGCTGATTGAACATTCGGATTATACCAAAACCGTCAAAGGCGATGAATACATCCTGCTTGACGTTAATTATCCCAATGATTTGGAACAGTTGAATAAATAAGCTTTATTATTCTTCGGTCGGATGTTGAAAATGAATGTATCCCTGTTTCAGAACCGAAAATAATGACGAACAAGAGACATATCTCAGCCTTAGTGTTCTGTTTCATTTTCCGGGATTAGGGCGATAAAGCTATTAAACATAATGATAAAGCTTCTTCTCTATTGGGAGCGGTATTGTGTCAGTCGAGCCATAGAAAAAGCTTTGTTATGGACATATCGGGTTTCTTTGGTGTCGGCATGTGGTGATTTCTGAATGGCGGCTTTTTCCATAAACTGATGTTCCATATATTCCTGCAGTCCGTGGGCATGGGTTTCAGCCGGCTGCATGCAGTATAAATCTTTGTATGTTGAGGATGTTTTATTATTGAGTTCATCCTCATAAAGAGCAGCGTTGAACATATCACAGTCAAAAATCCGATTTACCAGAGCATCGTCAAAATTCTGGCCATGCTGCCGATGATGTGTTCCCTCATGGAATAAAACCGATATCCCGAACAGATTGTCACTCTCTTGCAGTCGCTCTTCATTAAAGTGAATTTTTCCGTTGTGGTAATAAGCGGCGTTAATATGCGCCTCCTCGTTCAATCCTGCCTTTCTGCGTTTGGCTCTTTCTTCTTCCGGTGTAAAAAAGACAATCTCCGGTACTGTTCCGTAGACATATTCAAAGGTCTTGGCCGCCTGTTTAATCACGTCTTTTTTATCTTCGGGAGATATCTCCTGCCAGCTTTTTATTTTATCGGTAATTTCGGGTTGAGACGCAAGCAGGGAGGCATAGCGGTCAGCCAGTTTCCTTTCGCTCTTCCAAAAACTTTTCGGAAAATCCATGTTGAACAAACAGGCTCTGAGGTTTGCTTCATTTTTCCGGCAGACTTCCAACAGTTCATTGAGTGTTTGACGACGGGGAAACAACACATCCATGTAGTCAAGCTTCTGTTCGATAGGGAGTTCTGCAACCTGTGAGGTCGTTAGTTTTGAAAATTGTTCGGCTTTCTGTTGCCTGAGTTTTCGCCGTGTCTGATAAAGAGGATTATGCTGTTGAACAAGAGCATTGAAGTTAGCCAGCGGAAGTTTTTGCAAGTTGTTATCTGTTATGATTTTGCTAATGCGCATTCGGTCTTTGTCCGAATAAGGTACAAAAGAGACTTCTCCGCTATCATTCAGCATAATTTTGCATCGGTCCATCAATGCTTCAAACTCGTCAACATTCATTATCATCTCCACAATGCTTCAGACAAATTCATCGACTTCTTCCAGAATTTTGTTTTTCTCGTAAAGATGTTTCAGATAAGGGTTGTCCGCCGCATTGTCGTTTTCATCTTCGACAATCGCCTGATTATTGTCATAAACGTTGACCTGGCGGTTTTGATAATTGGGGGAGGGTTCTTCAGTCTCATACACGCCGCTGGCGCTGAGAGCCTCTATGGCGCCTGAAGAAACATAAGCCTTTCCCGAGGAAATGCTGCCTTGTTTTTCCTCGTTGTCTTGCCGTGCAAACGGCGGTTGCTGGCGTTTATATTCATCAGACTCATCCCGCACCAAAACATTGTTGGTGGTATCCACAACCTCAACAAAGGGATGTCCTTCCGCCCCCGGCGCATAATGACGTTCTGTGCGTTTTATCGGGGAGGGAGAGCTCGACACTTTTCTAGTAGACGATACATTCATTGCTCTTCTCCAATGCTATATATCCGATTGTAACATAATAATTTTATAAAATCCACAAATTTCGGATTTCCCGTTGAAAAGGCACAAAAAAACCGCGGAACCTCAGGCCCGCGGCAACACAAATGCTGTGCAAAAAGCGTTATTCGCCGTCCGTTTTCTCCTCGCCGCCGGTTTGGTTTTCATCCGCGACGGTTTTCTTGGCGGCATTGTCTTTCTTGGTCTTTTCGGCAATTTTCTTGTTCAGTTCTTCTTTGCCTTTTTCCAAAGCGGCCATGCCGAGCTTAAGTTTCTCTTCCGCTTCTTTGCGCAAGTCGGGAAGTTTTCCCGCGCCGAAAATGGCCGCGACGATCAACACGACTAAAAACCATCCCCAAAAACCTGAAAACATATCTTTCTCCTTTAATCTTTTTGTTGCATGCGATGCAGCACTTCCGTCGCATCATATTGGCTGTCATAGGTTTCGGCCGGGCCGGTAATTTCATAATATGCCTCAGCCAAAACCTCCGTGTTAAGTTTAGTTTGTATGATATTTTTAATCTTGGCAAATCTAATCAGCGATTTATCCGCTAAATTTATACAGGAACGGCAGACTTCTTCCATTTCTGCGGCGTTTCCCGAACAATAGCAGACTGCGTCGCACCCGGCCTTCAGCGCTCCGGCTGCTTTTTCGGCGGCTGTTCCGCTCAGCGCTTTCATATCAATGGCATCCGAAATTAATAATCCGTCAAATTCAATAATGCCGCGGATAATTTCTCGGATAACCTTGGATGATTGTGTTGCCGGTAAATCATCAACGGCTTCGATAACGACATGAGCCGTCATGCCGGCCGGTGTCTGATTAAGCTGCCTGAACGGATAAAAGTCTTTTTCCAGTTCTTTAAGCGAAGCCGTGATAACCGGCAGATGCAAATGCGGGTCCGCCTGCGCCCGTCCGTGTCCCGGCAAATGTTTTATGCAGGGGCAGATACCGTTTGCGGCATATTCCTCCGCCATAACGCCGCCCAGCAGAACAATCAGCTTCTCGTCACTTCCGAAACAGCGGTTGCGCAGGGCCGGCGTCGTTTCCGGATAGGCAATGTCTAAAACGGGAGCGTAGTTAAAGTTAAAACCTGCCTTATGCAGATCCTGACAGGTGAGAATGCTGTGTTCTATTGCAGCACCGATGGCTTTGCCGATGCCTTGCTTGGTTGCTATGTTTCCCAACTGTTCCATTGAAACGATATCATAAAAGCCGTCTCCCTGCAAACGACGCACCCGTCCGCCTTCTTGGTCAACCGCAATTAAGACGTCATCACGACCGACGGTTTCTTTTATCTCTTTCGTCAGCGCCTGAATTTGAGCCGGCGAAACAAGGTTTCTGCCGAATAAAGTTACCCCCAGCGGATTATATTTTTCAAACAGACGCTTTTCTGCATCACTAAGCTTGATGGAACTGCAGGAGAGCATTGCGGCAAGAATTGGCTTTTCCATGACTTACCCCTACACCAGCAACGAGAGCAGATAACGGGTCGTGCCGATAAGATAGGTACGGAACAGATTTAAATCAAGCCCCAAGGCACGTCCGATCTCCGGCATAATGAATATCAGAAAGACAATTGCGGCCAGCCCCGCTTTGCCTGAATTGACATATTTAACCGCCCATGGCTCCCGGCTCCAGCCAAAAAGGATTTTCGAACCGTCCAGCGGCGGAATCGGCAGCGCGTTAAACAGTGCGATGATAATGTTAAAAGCCGCCATATTCAGAAAAAACATATGCAGAATCATCTGCGTGTAAGGGTGTGGAATAAACTGAATAAGCAAAATAAACAGTGCCGAAATTACGGCAACCCAAATATTCATGATGATGCCCGCGGCTGAAACCAAAATAATCCCCTTGCGGTGATATTTGAGCTTCCTGAAATCAATCGGCACCGGTTTGGCCCAGCCGAACATAATTCCCGCATGGGCAATCCACAGCATCAGCGGCAATAAAAAAGTGCCGAATAAATCGGCATGCTTTAAAGGATTAAGCGACAGACGTCCCTCTTTTTTGGCCGTATCATCCCCCATGAGCAGCGCCGCATAACCATGAGCGATTTCATGAAGGATGATTGCCGTAAAAATGGCTGTATATTTGAATGTTAAATCCAGCCACATTATTTTTTCTTTACAATACAGGTTCCGCCCAGAGCTTTAATATCTTTGCAAAGCTCGTCTGCTCCGGCTCTGTCTGTAAAGGCGCCGGCTTTGAGACGATAGAACGTCTTGTCAAAGTCAAGATCCGCAGCTTCGATTTCGTGCGGCTGTCCCTGCAGCATTTTATATTTCTTGCTCAGGCTGATCCAGGCTTTCTCGACAGCCTGTCTGTTCGGCGAAGACATCAGCTGAATCTGCCACATTCCGGCAGTTGCCTTAGCCGGTGCGGCCGGCTTCTTCGGTTCGGGCTGAACCGCCGGCTGAACTTTGGGTTGCGCCGGAATCTGAGCTGCCTGTGTGGCTTTGGCGTTTTCTTGCTGAACCGCTTCCTTCAAACCGATAACTTTTGCCTCTGGCGCGTCACCGGTTTGTGCGTTGGTGGAAACCGGCAGCGGAGCGGCTTCTTTAACTTGTGCTACCGGCGCTGTGCCGATTACCTTTTCGGGAATTTGGTCGTTGACTTGCAGCGGAGCGGCCTGAACAACCTGCTGGCTCGGAATAACTTCCGGCAGTTTGGGCTGTTCCGGCGGCGGCAGGAGATTTTCGACAACAGGTTCGTTGTCTTTTTTCTCTATAATGTCATAGACGCTTTTGTCCTGATTGAGAATTTCCATTCCGCCGGGTTCGCTCGGCTGAACTTTAACCGCTGTCTGCGGTCTGCGTATAACCGGAATTTCAACGTTTCCGGTGTCTGAATACTGCGGAGCCAAAATAAACCAGCCGACCACGCCGGCCAGAGCCACGCCGGAAACCGCGCCGATGAAAACGCTTTTGGAACGTTTCATTTCGTTGCGGCGTTCTTCAATGTTGTTTGAAGACTGATCGGCGATTTTCTGACGAAATTCATTTAAGAAATCGTCGCCTTTATTGTCTTCCGGAAATTCCTGAAACATGTTTTCTCTCCTGCATGTTAAATTCTTTTTTACCTCACTATAAACGATAATCCTTTACAAGCTCTTAACCGCAGCCTTAAAATCTGGTATGAACGTCAAAAAGCCTGCGATGTTCTTCCACGGCACACATGTCCGTCATGCAGGCGATATATTCGCAGATAATTTCCGCCGCCTCGCGGTCTTTGCTCTGTGGCGTGATTTTTGAACGCAGTTCCATCGGCAGTAATTTATAGTCATTCATGAAAACATTAAACAGTTCTTCGATAATTTTTTGCGATTTCATATCCATCCGCGCCACGCTGGTGTGCGTATAAAAATAATCGCGCAAAAAACTGCGCAGCAGTTTGATTTCCGCTTTCATTTCTTCCGAAAAGTCGACTGTCAGCGCTTTCAGATAACGGGCATCGTTGTCTGTGGCGATTTTATGGCGGGCGATGTTTTCCTTGGTATTGCGCAGCACGTCAAAAATCATGCGCGCAATCATGTTTCGCGTGATGGCATAAATTTTGAGCCTGTCGTCATCGCAGCCCGGATGTCCCTTTTCAAAATCTGCGACGATCCGGTCAATAAAAGGCAGTTCGCGCAGTTTTTCAATCGAGAAAAATCCGGCATTGAAACCGTCGTCGATGTCATGATTGTTGTAGGCAATGTCATCGGCAACCGCACCGACCTGTCCTTCCAGCGACGGATAATTTTTCAGGTCAAGATCATATTTTTTGTTGAATTCTTTTAAGTAGGCGCTGGTTGTCTTTTTTATCGGGCCGTTGTGTTTGACCGTTCCTTCCAGCGTTTCCCAGGTCAGGTTCAGCCCCGGAAATTCCGGATAGTGAATTTCGAGTTTGGTCATGATTTTGAGTGACTGAATGTTGTGGTCAAATCCGCCGAATTTGGCCATGGCGTTTTGCAGGCCGCGTTCGCCGGCATGGCCGAACGGGGAATGTCCTAAATCATGGGCAAGGGCAATGGCTTCGCCGAGTTCTTCGTTCAGCTTCAGGCATTTGCAGATTGTGCGGGTAATCTGGGCAACCTCAATGCTGTGGGTCAGGCGGGTGCGGTAGTTCTTGCCTTCGTGATAGGCGAAAACCTGCGTTTTGCCGTCCAGCCGGCGGAAAGCCGAGGAATGAATCAGCCGGTCGCGGTCACGCTGAAACGGCGAACGGATAACGTTGGTAAAATCTGCATACATCCGTCCCCGGCTTTTTTCCGGGGCAAGGGCATAGTTTGCAAGCTCCATTTTTTTCCCTTTCCAATGACATAATTTTAAGTTACATTATAACAAACAAATTAAAAAAGGTATAAAATGAAAATCGCCACATTCAACGTAAACTCCGTCAACGCCCGGGTTGACGGTCTGCTTCCCTGGCTGGACAGATTGCGTCCGGATATCTTACTGCTGCAGGAAATTAAAACCGAATTTAATTCTTTTCCGTTTTTTGAATTTCAAACCGCAGGTTATGAGGCGAAGATTCTCGGACAAAAGAGCTATAACGGCGTGGCTGTTCTCAGCCGGCACAAAATTAAGGTAACCGCCGAAGGGCTCCCTGGTTTTGACGACGATAATGCCCGTTATCTGGAGGCCGTTGTCAATGTAAACGGCGAAAATTTCCGCACCGCATCAATCTATCTGCCGAACGGAAATCCGCCTTACAATGACCCTGATGACACTTCTAAATTTACCTATAAACTGCGTTGGATGGAGGCTTTGTATAATCGCACCGCAGAGCTTCTGCATTCGGCCGAGCCGGTCGTCTTGGGCGGTGACTTCAATGTCATTCTGACGGATCACGATGTTTATAATCCCGAACTCTTTCGTAAAAACGCCCTGTTTCGCCCGGAGGTTATCCAACGTCTGAAAGCTATTGAATATCAGGGCTGGACCGATGCTTTCCGCGCCCTTTACCCTCTGCCGCTTAACGGCTACACCTATTGGGACTATGCCGGCGGTGCTTTTCAAAACGATATGGGACTGCGCATCGATTACCTCTGGCTGTCACCGAAAGCGGCTGACCGCCTGCAGTCTTGCGAAGTGGATAAAACGCCTCGCGCCGGAAGCAAGCCTTCCGACCATACGGCTCTGATTGCGGAACTGAGATAAACATGAGCAACAGAAAAAATAAAAAGAAATCGTCTGACCTCTTGCCGGAAAACTGCCAGCTCGAAATCTGCGGCGCCTCCGGCTTCGGCGATTTGATGGCTGCGGCGGTTGATCCGACGGACAATCCTCACGGTTATAAAATTTATGTGTTGGAAAACAAAAAAATAAAGCCGGCTCTTGCCGAAGGCGATCGATTTATTGCCAGACTGTCCCGCAAAAACGATACCTGGTGGGCCAAGCCTCTGGCCCGCACCATGACCGCCGGAGTGGCTCTGGAACAGATATACGGCGTTATCGTGGAAAAAAACGGACTGTTTTATCTCCGCTCGGCCGAAAGAAACTCCCGGATGGACTATCTTCTGGACAAGCTGGGAAACAGCCGTGTCGGCGACTTTGTCAAAGTGGCGTTAATTGGCGAAAAAAAGTTTAAACAGGCTAAAATTATCAAAAATTACGGCCGTTTTAACATTGCCAAATCGACCGGGCTGTTCATTCTTGAAAAATATAAAATCAATGACAGTTTTCCCGATGCGGTTGTTAAGGAAGCTTCCTGCTGTCCGGAATATCATCTGCAGGGCAGGGAGGATTTGACGGCGTTGCCGCTGGTAACCATTGACGGCGATGATTCCAAAGATTTTGACGATGCCGTCTATGCCGAAAAAACGCCCGGCGGTTTCCATCTGATTGTTGCCATTGCCGATGTGGCCTATTATGTTCGTCCCGGTTCCGAGCTTGATCGCGAAGCTTACCGCCGCGGCAATTCGGTTTATTTGCCGGGAATGGTCATTCCGATGCTGCCGGAAGCTTTAAGCAATGACCTCTGCTCGCTCCGCCCCAAGGAAAAGCGCCCTTGCCTGGCCTGCCTGATGGATATTGACAACGACGGCAACATTTGTCGCTTCGACTTTAAAAGAGCCGTGATGAAATCGGCTGCGCGTCTGACTTACCGCGAGGTCCAGCGAGCCTTTGAAGGAACGCACTCCCTTCAGACGATGGGGTTGTTCAAAACGGTTATTCAGCCGTTGTATGAGGCCTATTTTGCCCTCAGCAAAGCCCGCAAAAAACGTGGAACGCTGGAACTTGACCCGACGGAAATATCCATAAAAGTTGACAACGACGGGCATATCCTTTCTCTGGGGCCGGCCGAGCACTTTGCCAGCCACGAAATTATTGAAGAATTTATGATTGCCGCCAATGTTTCGGCAGCCAAACGTCTGGAACAAACCGAACTGCCGATAATGTTCCGCATTCATGAAAAGCCGCTGGAAGAAAAGCTGAAAGATATTGAACCGCTGCTGCATGGCCTGCACCTGAAACTGCCGGACTATCCGGCGCTGCAGCCCGGACATTTTAATCATATACTTGAGGAGTGCCGCCGCCATAACCTCGGGAGCGGGATTAATAATCTGGTGCTGCGCCTGCAATGCCAGGCCAAATACACGCCGGAGAATGTCGGACATTTCGGCTTGGCATTGAGTGATTATGTGCATTTTACCTCGCCGATTCGCCGCTATGCCGACTTGCTGATACACCGGGCTCTGATTAAAGGCTGCGGTATGCCTGACGGCGGTGAACTTGAATCCGGGGCGGATGTGCCGCAGTTTAAGGAAATCGGGGAACATCTCTGCAATACGGAACGGACGGCGGTTCAGGCCGAACGCGATACGCTGTCCCGTTATCTGTCGGCTTATCTCGAACCTTCAATCGGAGCGAAATTTGAAACGAAAATTACCGGTTTAACCACGGCCGGCATTTTTGTGGCAATTGACAGTCTGGGAGCCGAAGGTTTGATTCCGATGCATACGCTTCCCTCGGACAAATATCAGTTTTCGGCCGGCGGCAATGAGATGGTCGGCGCCAAAACCGGCCGTCGTTTTATGATGGGTGACCGGCTGACCGCCTGCCTGACCGAAGCTTCGCCGATAAGCGGAACCTTAGCCTTTAAGCTGGTTGAGAGCACCGAAGACGAAATCCGTTCCGCCGGCAAAAAGCAGTCGTCTCCGAAGAAAAGCCGCCGGAAGGCAAAACAGAAACTTTCGAAAAAAGAACGCAAGGAAAAAATCAAACAAAACAATCACCAGGCGGAGCAAAAGCACAATGATGAATAAATTAATCGGTGTCAGCCTTTTATGCCTTTCTTTGTCGTTTCCGGCACAGGCCGATGACAGGCTGACCCTGGCCGAAATTTATCAAACCGTACAGGACGAATATCTGGAACCCGTCAGTCTGAACGAAATTGCCATGCCGGCTCTGCAAGGGCTGAACAAACTTGACAAACGCGTCCGGATTGCCGATGACGACCGCCGGGTTTCTGTTTATGTAAACGGAAGGGTTATGCTGAGCCGGAGCAAGCCTGAAGATCCGCACGATGTTTCGGCCTGGGTAAAATTCACGCAGGACATTATCCGGTCGGCGCAAAAAGCTTCTCCCGAGCTCAAACGCAAGGATTTTGAAATTATCGACACCATGATGGCTCACGGCATCAAGAAATTTGACCGCGATTCGAGCTATTATCCCGATTTGGAACTGAGTAATCCGCCGGTGCCGGAATTTAAGCCCAAACGTGCATTCTATGACCGCCTGCTCGAAAATGATGTTTTGTATATGCGCTTGGGAGCGATAAACAAATATACGGGAGAAAACGTTTCCCGCAGCCTGACGGAGCATTCCGGCGTTAAGGGGTTGATTATTGACCTGCGCGGCAATCCCGGCGGTATGCTTCAGGAGGCCGTTCGGGTGGCGGGGCTGTTTATTGACGGCGGAATTGTCGCCTCGTCCAAAGGCCGCAGTCCCGATTCGACGGAATATTACAATGCGCCGGCCGGAGACGTGCTTGACAACAAGCCGATTGTGGTACTGATTGACGGGCAGACGGCTTCTTCGGCGGAAGTTTTGGCGGCAGCGCTTCAGGAACAAAGCCGGGCTGTTGTGGTCGGAACCGGCAGCTATGGCAAAGGAACCGTGCAAAAGCTGATAAAACTGAGTAATAACAGCCGTCTGGCTCTGACAAACGGAATTATTTATACGCCGTCGGGGAATAAGTTGGCCGGTATCGGTGTCTTGCCCGATATCTGCACTTCCGGCGAACCGGAAACCCGCGATGCCGAAAAAATTATTGCCCGCGGCAGCAGAAGCAATGCCTGCCTGCCGGAAAACCGGATGAAGTCGGAACTCGACCTGTCGGTTGCCGAAGCCTATCTGCGCAAACATATCAAATAGGAAAACAGGCTGCCGTTATAAAAAAAGCCTGAATTCTATTCAGGCTTTAACAAAAACTGGCTATTTTCATCACGAGATAAAATAAACCCCGGATAAGCAGTGACACCGCCATTCCCAGCATAATAAACCACATGCAGGCCAGCAGATACCAGGGAATGCCGTTGAAAATAAAAAACAGAATCAAACAAAACGTTCCCGATATCTCAAAGGCCCGGCCGGTTAAATTCAGCAAGAGCCACATTCTGCGCCGCTTTCGGCAGCGTAATTCATACATCTTGTCCATAATTACTTGTTTTAATAATTCGTTATTATCCGTAGAGTAAAACGGTTCGTTCAAAACGGCAAGTCCTGTAATCCCTGCGGTGATTAACTTTGAATACAAAAAAGCCGGAAGATAAAATCTCCGGCTTTTCAACAGGGAAGAAAGAAATCAGACCAAATGTTCCTGCGGCACTTCGCGGCAGATTTTGGCAATTCTTTCTTTTCTTTTTTCGTTTTCTTCCAGTCTTTTTTTCCAGCGTCTGATTTCCAACCGATCCTGAAACTCCATAAGTCGGGGAAGGGTTGCAAAGATACCGGAGAAAAAAACAATCATAATTGCCAAAGCGGCGGCAATTTTGATGTTAGCGGCAGCAATAACCGCAAAAGCAGCAACAGCCGTCAAAGGCAGAAGAATTTTTTTCATGATACTTAGATTTTAAGGGTTATTTACTTAATTTTTGATAGATTCCGATCGGCACGACAACCGTACCGATGATGAGAGCCATCGTTATCAGTGATAAGATGATGATTGCCGCAAAATTCCACGGATAAGCAAACACCTTGTCACCTAAAAATTTGATGATTTCCCAACCGCCGTTGTATATAATCAGAGCGGCAACCGCAGCAATGACTGCAGCAAAAATTTTCTTTTCCATCTTTATATTTTTTTTAATGTTAATATTCGGAAAGTTTCACCCTTAATTTAAGCCAAGAAAGCAGACATCATAATAGGTGAAATAATTTGTATCTGAAAAACATCATAACACAGTTTTCCGTCAGACACAATAGACAAAAATATTTTTTTCTCTAAAATAAGCGGTCATAAGCGGACAAGTGCGAAAAATCTTATTGACAAAGCCGTCAAAAACTGTATATTACGCCTAAATGTTTTGATATAACCTAATTTTAAAGAGTATAAAATCATGGCAAAAGCAATTAAAGTTAAAGTAAAATTGGAAAGCACTGCCGGTACCGGTACCTTTTATCTTGCTGAAAAAAATCCGCGGACTCATCCGGAAAAACTGACTTTGAAAAAATATGACAAGAAGTCCAAAAAACACGAAGAGTTCGTTGAAAAGAAATTAAAGTAATTTTCTTTTGTTTCAGGAAAGAATTAAAAGAGGCGCCGTCGGACGCCTCTTTTCTTTTGCGCTTTCAGCTTGCGGACGAGCTTAACAGTCCCGCTTTGTCATATTCTTTCTTAAGGGTTTCAATCTGAACATCGGTATAGCGCTGGGTCGTGGTCAGGGACGCATGGCCTAACAATTCCTGAATTGAGCGCAGGTCGGTCCCTTCAGCCAGCAGGTGGGTTGCAAAAGAATGCCGCAGGGCATGGGGAGTCAAATTGTCAGGTAAGCCCAGATAAGCCCGGATTTTTTGCATCTGCCGCTGAATAATTCGCGGAACGAGCCTGTCGCCGCGGGCACCTAAAAATAACGGTTCCCCTTGTTTCGGCTGATACGGGCATTCTGCCAGATATTTATTGATATTTTCAACAACGACAGGCAATAAAGGCACAATTCTTTCTTTGTTACCCTTACCTTTGATACGCAGAAAATCGTTGTTGCCGATATCTCCCACATTCAGGGACAGGGCCTCGGAAATACGCAGTCCGCAGCCATAAAGCAGCGTGAAAATCGCCGTATCCCGCAGGCCCTGCCATGAATTGGAAGCCAGATTCTGCGCCTCGTCAATCACGTTAAATGTATCGTTCACTTCCAGAGCTTTCGGAAGAACTTTTGCCCGCCGCGGCGTTCTGATGACGGATAAAGCCGGATTCCTGAGAATATCATATCGGGCCAGCCATTTGAAAAAGTTTTTCAGGGTTGAGAGCTCGCGCGCCAGGGACGATTTGTCAATATGCCGTGTGGCCCTTTGGCTCAAATAGGCTCTGAAATCGCGCACTTCTAATTTTGCCAGGTCGGCAGTCTCCGGAACCTTGCCCAGATGTTCGGCCGCGAAGTCAAAAAAACCGGACAAATCGCGCGAATAAGCATCTAACGTATGCGGCGAATAGCGCCGTTCGTTCAACAGCCAGCTCTGCCACTGAGCAATCAGTTGTTTGATTTCTCTGGAAGCGTTATATTTTATTTCGCTCTTCATTTTATTATCCTCTTTAAAATTTTACCCCTTATTCTTTAATATTCCGTATATACGATTCCGCCGTTTTTTTTTGTGGGGATAATGCGGGGCAGGGGGTTTAATTTTGCCGCCGCTGCTTTATGATAAAACGGAAATTTGCTTTCGGCGGCCGGTGCCCCGGAACAGCTTCAGCCCGAACCCAGGAGAAAAATGACTTCAATTATCGGCGTCATGCTGCCGCTGCCTTTTAACGAGCCTTTTGATTACAAAACCGAAACGGAGCTTCCGCTCGGCACGCTTGTCCGCGTTCCCTGGGGACGGGAGGAGCAGATCGGCGTTGTCTGGAAACACGGGCGTTCTTCCGAATTGCCGGAAAACAAGATTAAACCGATAATCGAAAAGCTTGACTTTCCGCCTCTTTCCAAAAACTTAATCCAGTTTGTTAAATTTGTGGCCGAATATAATTTGGCTTTTGTCGGTTTGGTGCTGAAAATGGTTATCAGCGTGCGCGCCGTCTTTGACGACAACCAAACCGAAACGCTTTATACCCTGAGCGGCAAAACTCTGGCTGAAGCCAAATTGAAAAATTCCGATGCCCGTTGGCATGTTATGGACTTGCTCAGACATGCGCCTTACACCCGCAAAGAAATCTGTCGGGGAGCCGGGGTCGGGCTGAGCGTGGTAAATACACTGATAACCGCAGGGATTTTGAAACCGATTGTCCGCCCGAAAAAGAAGTATTATGCCGAGCCTAAGGGGAGCTTTTCCAAAGTGGCCCTGACCCCCGAGCAGGAAACCGCTGCCGCCGAACTGGTACGCAAAGTCGGTAATGGCTTTTCGGTAACTCTCCTGGACGGCGTTACCGGTTCCGGCAAAACCGAAGTCTATTTTGAAGCGGTCGCCCGTGCCTTGGAATTGGGACGGCAGGTTTTGATTCTGGTGCCGGAAATTGCGTTAACCACCCAATGGCTGGGGCGGTTTGAAAAACGGTTCGGCGTCAAACCGGCCTGCTGGCATTCCGGTTTGGGACAGCGGGAACGGATAGACACATGGAAAGCCGTGTCCGAGGGGCGGGTAAAGGTAATTGTCGGTGCCCGCTCGGCGCTGTTTCTGCCTTATCCCGATTTGGGACTGATGGTTATCGATGAAAGCCATGACCACTCTTTCAAGCAGGAAGATGTCGTTAATTACCAGGGGAGGGATATGGCGGTCGTTCGCGCTAAGTTGGAACAGTTTCCGCTGATTCTCTCAACCGCAACGCCCGACTTGGAAACCGTCTGTAATGTGGAAGACGGCAAATATGACTGCGTGCGCCTGACCAGCCGCTATGCTTCTGCCGTGATGCCCGATATTAAAGTGATTGATTTGAAAAAGGATAAGCCGCAGAAAGGCTCCTGGGGTGTTTCCTGGCTGGCGCCGACTTTAGTGGACGCTCTTAAAGTAAATCTTGAAAAAAACGAACAGTCGATGCTGTTTCTCAATCGCCGCGGTTATGCTCCGCTGACAATCTGCCGCGATTGCGGGCACCGCATCCAGTGCCCCAATTGTACGGCCTGGCTGACCGAGCATCGCAGCAGCGGCCGTCTGATTTGCCATCATTGCGGTTATTCCATGCCGATTCCCAAAGAATGCCCCGAATGCCATTCCGAAGACGGTCTGACGGCCTGCGGTCCCGGGGTGGAACGCATTGCCGAAGAGGTCTCCAAACGTTTCCCCGATGCGCGCCTCGCCGTCATTTCCAGCGATATTACTTCTTCGCTGGCTGAGGTTTCCGCCGTATTTGAGCGGATGGAGAAAGGCGAAGTGGATATTTTAATCGGTACGCAGATTCTCGCCAAGGGACACCATTTCCCGAGTCTGACTCTGGTTGGCATCGTCGATGCCGATTTGGGGCTGATGGGCAGCGACTTGCGGGCTACCGAACAGACGTATCAGCTTTTGTCGCAGGTTTCCGGCCGCGCCGGCCGTGCCGAAAAAAAAGGGACCGTCTATCTGCAGACGCTTTATCCCGACAATGCCGTACTCAAGGCGCTGCTCGCAAATGATCGCAATCAGTTTCTGGATTTGGAAAAACAGAGCCGGAGAATTTTGCGTATGCCTCCGTTCGGAAAACTGGCAGCCGTCATCGTTTCCGGCGCCAACCGTGATGCCGCGGAAAAAGTAGCCGTTTGGCTAGGGCAAACGGCGCCCAACAACGATTATATATCTACATTGGGACCTGCTCCGGCGCCAATCTATATGCTGCGGGGAAAATACCGCTACCGGCTGCTGCTGAAGACGGCAAAAAACATTAAAATTCAGGAGGTTTTGCGTGAGTGGCTGCGCAAAATTTCTTGTCCGTCAAATGTACGTGTGGAGATAGACGTTGACCCTTACAGTTTTATGTAGAAAATTAATAAATTAGAAAGATTTACCGCTTATGATAACGACAATTGTAAATAATTGACGAGAATACCGTGAAGAAGATTTCAAAAGCTAAAATAATTTCAACTTATGCCGCTGCGCTTTACGGCGCTGCCGAAGAAAAAAAAGCCGTGGCAAAAGTTCTGGAAGATATCAGGCAATTGGTCGTCATTCTCCGGGAGGACGGCTCAATCGTCAAATATCTGGCTAATCCGGTTTGGAACTTGGATTCTAAACGCGAGGCTCTGTCCGAAGTTGCCCGCAAACTTAAGCTGGATAAAGAAACGCTTAACTGTCTGGATATCGTGGCCGCAAACGGCCGCTTCGGCGAACTGTTGCCGATATTGGAAGAATTTCAGCATATCTGGTATCGTAAAAACGGCTACGTCGAAGCCAGTGTGCAGAGTGCTCAAGCCCTGAGCAATGCGCAGGAAAAAAGTTTAACCGCCAATCTGGAAAAAATGCTTTCCAAAAAAGTGGTTGTCAACTATGAGATTTGTCCGGAAATTCTGGGCGGATTAATTGTAAAGTTTGGTTCTTCCATGATTGACGATTCAATTCGTGGAAAATTAAATCGTTTGGAAATTATGATGAAAGGTGGACAATAATGTCTGTACATGCAAGCGAAATATCCTCTATCATCAAAGATAAAATCGCAAATGCCGATGTCGAGGTTGACGTCTCCGAAGTCGGCCGCGTTTTGTCGGTTGGTGATGGTATTGCCCATGTTTACGGCCTCGATAAAGTTCAGTCAAATGAACTGGTTGAATTCGAAAGCGGCGTTAAGGGAATGGCCCTTAACCTCGAAGAAGACAACGTCGGTGTCGTTATTTTCGGCTCGGATGAGTCCATTAAGGAAGGCGATATCGTAAAACGTACCGATAAAATTGTGAGCGTGCCGGTGGGCAAAGGGCTGCTGGGGCGGGTTGTTGATGCGCTGGGTGAGCCGATTGACGGCAAAGGCCCGGTTAAAGCAACCGAATACAGCAACTCCGAAGTCAAAGCTCCGGGGATTATTCCGCGGCGCAGCGTGCATGAACCGATGCAAACCGGATTGAAAGTGGTCGATGCTCTGATTCCGATTGGCCGCGGTCAGCGCGAATTAATCATCGGTGACCGTCAGACCGGTAAAACCGCTATCATTCTTGATACGATTCTCAATCAAAAACACATTAACGACCAGGCAAAGTCCGAAAAGGAAAAAATGTACTGCATTTATGTTGCCGTCGGTCAGAAACGTTCAACCGTTGCTCAGGTGGTTAAAACCTTGAAAGACAACGGAGCTCTGGATTATACCATCGTTGTTGCCGCAACGGCTTCCGATCCGGCGCCAATGCAGTTTATTGCGCCGTATTCCGGCTGCGCCATGGGCGAATATTTCCGTGATAACGGCATGCATGCCACAATTTTTTATGATGACCTGTCCAAACAGGCAACGGCATACCGTCAGATGTCTTTGCTGCTCCGTCGTCCGCCTGGGCGTGAAGCTTATCCCGGCGACGTCTTCTATCTGCATTCCCGTCTGTTGGAGCGTGCGGCGAAGATGAACGATGATGAAGGAGCCGGTTCTCTGACTGCGCTGCCGGTTATCGAAACGCAGGCCGGCGATGTTTCCGCTTATATTCCGACCAACGTTATTTCAATTACCGACGGTCAGATATTCTTGGAAACCAGTCTGTTCTATCAGGGCGTCCGCCCGGCGGTAAATGTCGGTATCTCCGTCAGCCGCGTCGGCTCGGCCGCTCAAATTAAGGCAATGAAACAGGTTGCCGGCAAAATTAAACTCGAATTGGCACAGTATCGCGAAATGGCTTCTTTTGCCCAGTTTGCTTCAGACCTTGATCCCGCGACCAAGCAGCTGCTGTCACGCGGCGAACGCCTGACCGAACTGCTGAAACAGCCTGTTTATCATCCGATGCCGGTTGCCGAAGAAGTTATCGCTATTTTCGCCGGTGTCCGCGGATATTTGGATAAGCTGCCTCTGACTGAAATTAAACCTTTCGAGCAGAAAGCGCTGACCGCAGTCAAGGCTAATCATCCTGAATTCCTCGAGCAGATTCGTGACGAAAAGGTTATTTCCGACGAACTGGATAAGAAATTGACCGAATTTTACGACAGTTTCTTAGCCGAATACATTAGTGAAGAAAAAGCAGCATAAGGAAGAACTATGGCCGGTTTAAAAGAGTTAAGAACTCGTATTGAAACCATCAAGTCAACACAGAAAATCACTTCGGCAATGAAGATGGTTGCTGCTTCCAGTCTGCGTAAAGCTCAAGGCCTGATTGCTTCCAGCGTTCCTTATCGCGAAAACATTCTTTCTCCGCTGGAGAATGTTGTTTCCGAGTTCCGGACGCTGGAGCAAAACGGCACTTTCGTCAAATGGCCGCGGATGATTGCCGGTTCTGAAAATGACCGGACTTATCTTCTGCTGGTCTTTACCTCCGATCGCGGTCTTTGCGGAAACTTCAATGCCTCGGTAGCCAAAGTGGCGGCCCGGCGCATCGAAGAACTGCAAAACGCCGGCAAAGAGGTTAAAGTCGCCTGTATCGGGCGCAAAGGATATTCTATCCTCAAACGCCGCTATGCTGCCAACATTGTCCGCGATATCGACGGCATTGCCAAAAAAGGTGCCCGTTATGATGAAAGCGCTGTCATTGCCAATTACGCTTATGATGATTTCATGATGCGCAATATTGATGTCTGTGAGGCTGTTTACAGCGAATTCCATTCGGCAATCAACCGGGAAATTGTCGTCAAGCAGCTTTTGCCGCTTCGCTTTTCCGAGCGCGCGGAAGCAGGGACGGAACCGGTTTTGGTCAATGGTGCCGCTTATGAATATGAACCGTATAAAATGGAAGTTCTGGGGCAGTCTCTGCCGCTGTTGTATAAAGCTTCCGTTTTTGAGGCAATTATCCACTCTCAGGCATCCGAACACGGCGCGCGTATGACCTCTATGGATAATGCGACCCGTAATGCCAAAGACATGATTTCCCGCCTGACGCTGAAATATAACCGGATGCGTCAGACCAACATTACGACCGAATTAATCGAAATTATTGCCGGTGCGGAAGCACTGTAACTCTAGGAGATAAAAATGACGGAGAAGAAAAACGCTAAAACGGCCGCCCCCGCGAAGGCTAAGGCAGCCGCCGCCAAAAAAGTTAAAAAGACTGAGAGCGTGACGGAATTGGATAAAAAGTCTTTCAAAGAAATCGGCGCCGATGAAAAAAAGGCCGTAAAGAAAATTAAAAAGATTGAAAAAGCTGAAGTCGGCAGCGGCCGGCTTGGTCATATTTCTCAGGTAATGGGGGCGGTTGTTGACGTCAAGTTTGAAAAAATTGATGAACTGCCGAACATTCTGACGGCCCTTGAATGCGACAACCACGGCCGCAAGCTGGTTCTGGAAGTTGAACAGCACTTGGGCGAGGGGGTAGTTCGTACCATCGCTATGGATTCAACCGACGGCTTGGTTCGCGGTCTTGAAGTCATCAACACCGGACATCCGATTGAAGTTCCCGTCGGTCCGCAAATGCTCGGCCGCATCATCAACGTTATCGGTGACCCGGTTGACGGCCGCGGCCCGGTTAAAGCCAAGCAGCATTTCCCGATTCACCGTCCGGCGCCTGCTTTTACCGAGCAGTCCACCGATACGGAAATTCTGACCACCGGCATTAAAGTAATCGATTTGCTTGAACCTTATGCCAAAGGCGGCAAAATCGGTCTGTTCGGCGGCGCCGGTGTCGGCAAAACCGTTTTGATTATGGAACTGATTAACAATATTGCCAAAGGCCACGGCGGCTATTCCGTATTTGCCGGTGTCGGCGAACGCACCCGCGAAGGGAATGACCTCTATCACGAAATGATTGAATCCGGGGTTATTGATCTGGAGGGTGACAAATCTAAAACCGTGCTTGTTTACGGTCAGATGAACGAACCGCCCGGAGCCCGTGCCCGTGTTGCCCTCTCCGGCTTGACACAGGCGGAATATTTCCGCGATGAAGAACATCAGGATGTTTTGTTCTTCGTTGACAATATCTTCCGTTTCACCCAGGCCGGTTCCGAAGTTTCGGCTCTGCTCGGGCGTATTCCGTCCGCAGTGGGCTATCAGCCGACACTGGGAACCGATATGGGTGCCATGCAGGAGCGCATTACCTCAACCAAACACGGTTCAATTACTTCTGTTCAGGCCGTTTATGTTCCGGCCGACGACTTGACCGACCCGGCTCCGGCAACAACGTTTGCTCACTTGGATGCCACGACGGTTTTGTCGCGCCAGATTTCCGAACTGGGTATTTTCCCTGCCGTTGATCCGCTTGATTCGACCAGCCGTATTCTGGATCCGACGGTTGTCGGTGAAGAACACTATACGGTCGCCCGTAAGGTTCAGGAAATTTTGCAGAAATATAAATCTCTGCAGGATATTATTGCCATTCTGGGTATGGACGAGCTTTCGGAAGAAGACAAACTGACGGTTGCCCGTGCCCGTAAGGTTCAGCGTTTTCTGTCGCAGCCGTTCCATGTTGCCGAAGTTTTCACCGGCCGTCCCGGTAAATTTGTAAAACTGGAAGACACCATTAAAGGCTTTAAGGGAATTATCGAAGGCAAATACGACGATATTCCGGAACAGGCTTTCTATATGGTCGGTACCATTGAAGAAGTGCTCGAAAACGCTAAGAATATGAGTTCTGCCGCTTAACAGGAATATAAGTTATGGAAAAACATGTACGTCTGAAGATATTTACCCCGGATAAAGTTTATAAGGAACAGGATGTCCGCCGGGTGGTTGTTCCGGGAGCGGACGGTGACCTTACCGTTCTGCCGGAACGCGCACCGACGGTAATGGTGTTGACAAACGGCTATGTTCGGGTTTTGGATGAACATGACGGCATAACGGATAAATATTTCATCCGTGGCGGCATTGCCAATATTGCCGACGATATTTGCGCCATTTCAACCGAGGGCGTTGTCTCTGAGGACGATATCAGCAAATACGGCATCATCAATTATGTCAGCTGGCGGGCAAACCGCAAACGCAAGCGTGAAGTCGTCCGGCGCTATAACCGGAAGATGTCTCGGGTAGACGAACAGCTGAAAAACTTGAAGAAGTAAAAAAAGCCCCTCTTTGGAGGGGCTTTTTATCTCTTGATTTTGGGGCCGTTGCCTCTTACATATAAAAGACAAAACGTAAAAAGGAGAAGGTAAATGGATTTTAGAGAAGGACTGCGTACCCGCCGGTCTGTGCGGCAATATATTCCTAATCGTGATATTCCCGCCGATGACATCAGGGACATATTGGAAACAGCTATGCTGGCTCCTTCCGGGCGCAATAAACAGCCGTGGGAATTCATAGTGGTCAATGACAAGAGCAAGTTTCCCGAAATAACCCAAGCTCAGCCTTACTGCCGTTTTTTGGAAGAAGCGTCACTGGCGGTTATTGTCTGCGGCAACACGGAAGAGGAGATGGCTCCCGGCGCTTGGATGGTTGATTGTGCCGCGGCAACCGAAAATCTGCTGCTGGCTTGCCATGCCAAAAAACTTGGCAGCTGCTGGTGCGGAATTTATCCGGACAAAGAGCGCATGGAAAACTTTATTCGTTTGTTTAATCTGCCGCCGCATATTAAGCCGCCGTCTTTGGTGGTTATCGGCTACCCGGCGGCGGAACCGCGGCAGCCGGAAGATCGCTTTAAACAACAGAAAATCCATATGAACAGTTGGTAAAAAAAATCCCCGTTTCAAACGGGGATTTTTTATGAATTTTCACTCAAAAAGGCAAATCGTCATCGTCTCGTTCAGCGTTTGCCTTTCTTGTTTCGTAGGCTTCTTTTTTTTGATAATATTCCGGCGGAAAATCTTTAACATATCGAACAATTCCGATGCAGTTACAGTTTTCGAAAAGAATCAGACTGTCGCAGTCAAGTTCAAAACCTTCCGCCAGTCTGATATAAGTCCGGACAATGATTTCGCCGTTTTCAAACCATTGGGGAAGAAAGCCTATTTTGTCTCCGTTCGGCATTTCTGCACCGGCATAATCACCGATAAAATTCATTTGTGGGATTAATCCGGTAACTTCCTCATAATAGGGAAGTTTATGCAGAAAATACTTTGCTCTGTCATCAAAACTCCCTGCTTCAGACATTGCTTTGTCCGATAAAAAACAAAAATCAACGGCATCCAGTTTTCCCTTGAAGATGATATCTTCCCAGGTTAAGGCTTCTGCTCGCGCCTCGCCCAAGTCATGCGGATGATTAATGCCCTGCACAAAAATTTCTTTCCACTTCAGAACTTTTTCCTGAAAAGCCTGAAAGCCCAAATCGTCTTTAAAATTCATAAAGTTAGTTTTTTAGGTAAATAATTCTCAATAATTTTTTATTGCCCAGACCTTAGCTTAAAAAACGAATTTGTCAACAAAGAAGTATAAATACAGCCGGCGCAGAGGCTATTCGGTACGGTTTAATAATTTCTAATATGTCGGTACCCACATGTATTTGATTTCTCCGTCTCCTGAAGTTACTTGGTAGGTCGATCCTTTTTTTACCGGATAACTCCATGTATTAATGGTGTATTCTGTCTGGTCAGCAATTACTCTCACATTTTGTCCGTTAATGATAACTTTCACATTTGAATCCCATGATTTTGAACCTAAATAACGATCATAGCCAATAATAAATCCATTAGTGGATGCCGTATATTGCTGTCCTTTATTTCTGGACTGAGCCCTGGAATAATCAGGCATGGCGGCAGTGACGATGTCGGCCTGCAGTTTGGCCAAAGCGTCGGCTTTTTTAGTGCAGTTAAAATAGGAGGTATTAAAGGGGCACTTCATCGGGGTGTTGACACAGTCGGAAGTGCTGCCGGTATAAGTATAGCCGAGAGAGGAGCACGATGGCTGAGCGCCGCAGGTCTGGGCATAAACATTGCCGACAATCGCCGAGGTTAAAATGCTCCCCGCCAGTAAAATTGATAGTTTCATCTTCTTTCTCCTTAGTGTTAAATTTCTGTTCTTATCGTTGTTACCTGACATTTTCCTCTCCCTGTCGTTATCCCCGACATTCTCTTCTTTTGGTCATTACCCGACTTGATCGGGTAATCCCTTTGCCGCCGCCAATCCTCAGGATGTCCGCTCAAGCCGGAGCATGACCGGGTGGAATGATAATCTATGTTCCGCTCGGCCGTTCCGGAGCGATGGAACAGGGTATCCAGTATTTG
>ENA-UOOA01000396-UOOA01000396.1-human-gut-metagenome-genome-assembly--contig:-P61old-NODE-396-length-93604-cov-55.944222_pt1 | contig 93604 bp, 121 predicted proteins | sample MGYA00242467_ERZ724014 | MGnify/ENA metagenome assembly ERZ724014 | reverse complement strand
TTTAAAGGAACGTTTATGGTAAGAGAAAAATAAAGAGATAGGAAATAAAATCCTATCTCTTTTTCACACTCTCCGAAATAATCTCTTCTAATTCACCTCCTGTAATATAATCCATTAAGGTTTCTTCGAACTCTACATTTATCCAAGCTTGCAACATAGCTGTATTTTCAAAATCTTCATAGCTTAGGTTTCTTAATTTAACTATCTGATCTACGGCATGTCTTGTTTCGTGATAAAATGTAGTTTTAATACTCTTAACCAAACTCTTATAATCCTTTTTTGCGATAAAAAGTTTATTTCTTCTGGAGTCAATATTTACTATTACTACTATTTGATCGAATCCTGTTATCTTATTAAGGATTCGATAAGTAGATGTTCCGGATGTTGAACCTATTACTTCTATAAGTTCTTCTGCTTTTGAATTTTTCTTTACCGGAATTTCCATTTTACGATTCTTTATAAACTTGGTAGTAAACCACCTCGTCATTTCTTTTTGTGTTCCAATTCCAAAATTAATTTCTACTCTATAAGAATCATGTTTTAATTTACTTGTTTTCATATTCTTAAAAATTTAAAACTCCTTAAGCTTTTTGTTATTGCTTAAGGAGTATATTATCTTACTTTATCTCATTAATAAGGCTTTAAGCCCTCTGAAAACGACTATACAGATAAATACACAGTTTATCAATTGAATTAAATCTACTTAGATCAGCTTCTATATCCTCTTGAATTTGATATAAATAATGTCTTAGCTCAGCTCTAGTACGAGTTTCCTGAAATTGAAACATAAGTATATCTCGAAAAGTGTAAATACTTATATAATTATTTTTAATCCCATATAAACTTTTAAACTTATCAACAGTCACAGTTCCTCGTTTTATTCCAGAGTTATTAATAAAATCGACCACTTCCGGGATATAATAAGAGATTACATAGTTTGATAAATCATCTATAGGGAGTTTTGAAGTAAATGCTATAAATGTATGAAGAATTAAACCTTTTAGACTTATAGTATTGTATATTACCTTATTTTCATAATCCATCTTAACTTACTGTAGTTTGTTTCGTTTTTATTACTTTAGTTTTCACTATTTCATTTAACAGTTTCGGCATTTCTTCTAAGTTATATCCAATATCTATATAAGTATCAAACATATCTTCAACACGATATACAGCATCTATACTAATCTGAATTATTCCAAATCCAAGTTTTTCTGCTTCTTTTACTTTTGCGGCAGTATCTTTTATTGCTGGAATTCCTCCATATCCATTTGCACAAGGGCTACCATCAGATATCACAAACATAATACAATTCTCTTTTGTGAACTTTCTAACTCTCTTTGCTACTTCTAGAATTGCATCTCCATCTCGATTTTGGGATTTTGCACAACTCTTAGATAATGAAAACTTAGGATTATAATGACTTCCTTCTCGATACACACTCAGATTTATATATCCGATCGAACCAATATCTGCAGTATGTCCATAAATATATAAATCAACTCCCAAACTTTTTCCGAAGGTTTCATTTAGAAGTATTGCAGCCTGTCTTGCTAGGATTTCCTTTTTTCCACCCATAGATCCAGACTCATCAATAAGAACACATATAGTTGATTTATTGGTTCTAACATGTCCCTGTCTTAGGTAAACTTGTGGAACTCCTTGATATGCTTCTGCAAGTTTTGTCGTATCTAGAATTCCAGACCTACAACCTTGGATATTAAAATCATAGTTCTTATCTGTTCCTGTCAATATCTTTTTTAATCTAGGAACATATTTTTGAACTGCTCTCACATCACATAAATAACTATTTCTATCCCCTTTTGGTTTTTCAAAGAATACCTTATCAGAATCACCACGTTCTACTGTTCCCTCTAAGATTTTCATTGTTAGGCTATCCTTTGATGATAATAACCTAGATACTTTAGACTTATCTATCTTTCTTCCAGAATCTAAGTCAACTCCATACATTATACTAGTTATAGATTCAGTATCGTTAATTAAGAATAATATTTTTTTTAATTCCGCCGGATCTATATCAGATAATTTCTTCTCTTTAATTATCTTAAATATACTTTCAGAAACACTACAAATATCTTTAAGATTCTCTGGATATGGAGTTATCTTTTCTTGAACTTCTTTGTATACCTCAGAATACTCCTCAAGAACCTCCTCTTCTATTAATCCAGGAAATCTAAGTATCCCTATTAATGTTTTAAAGAAAAGAATCAACTTCCTCTCCCTCATCATATTAAGTCTTCCCTCTAGAGTCTTAGAATTATAACTTTTCGCACAATCAATAAAATCTTGAAATCCTGGTCGTTCTGTTAATAATAAATCCTCGACTCTATTATCCTCAAGAAGATTTATGAAAATTTTAATAATCTCTCCTTCTTCAAGAGTATATTTTCCACTTATAAAACTAAGAAAATTCAAATAAACTCTTAAGTAGGTATATCTTAAGTGTGCAGCCTCATGAAGACCAAATCCACAGAAGGCATTTATTTTTGTTTCATTATCTTCGGTGGAGTCAAATATCTTAGAAGGGACTGCTATTCTTCTTTCGGAATTATCTCTTTTCTCTTCTGAAAAATAATCTGAATACGAACTACTTTCATCATTTTTTTCATTCAAATTTACTCTAATCGGGAAAGGAAAATCCATTATAGTTATCATATCTTTTACAGAACTATAAGCCTTTTCAATTAACTTAGATAATTGTGCATCCTCTTCCTTTCCAACAGATGAATATGAATAATAACTTTCTCCATACCAAGAGCTTCTATTTATAGTTCTACTAAGCTCTCCAGAATTTCCGACAGATGATTTATAGGATTTTCTAAATATACTCCTACCCCATCTACCATCATCTTCGTCATCATAGTAATCATCATAATCCTTTCTTTTCCACCAAGGATTATATGAGGTTGAAAAATGTTTACTCATAATCTATTAATAAGATAATATTGTTTTATATACTGTACTTCTTTCTCCTTCCAAATTAGTTCCTTCATAGATTGGAAGATATACCATTTCCATAGCACTTTTCACACTCCAACCATCTGATACTAACTCTGAGATCATTAGTGTTTCTCGAATTGATATAGAAGTTGAGATCTCCTGTTTCTTTGAGAGTGATCTAATATTATTCGCTATCTTCACAATTGATCTAGCTACTTCTTCATCAATCCCCGTTCTATTAACCAAAACATTTACTTCTTCTGTATCTGGTATGATATTAAGTTCAAGAGGGAAAAATCGATTAAGAAGTGCTCGGTCTATCATATTAGTTCCAGTATATTCAGAACCTATATTAGCTGTTGCAATAAATGTTACCTCTGGATGAATTTTAATACTTCTAACTCCTTTTCCACAAGCTATCTCAACATTTAATTCCCGTCTATCATCTAAACAAGGAAACAATACATTATTAGCTCCAAGAGAGGAACGATTTAATTCATCTAAGAGAATTACACACGGTTCTTGAATTACTTTAGTGAACTTAGCATAATCAAATATACTTTTTCCATCTTCTAAGCGATGAACTCCAAGTAAATTCGAAATAGGATCAATCATAGAGCCCATATCAAACACATGAAGAGGTATACCCATTCTAGAGCAGACTTCTTTTACACAACTTGTCTTTCCAGAACCTGTAGGCCCTATGATCATCGTATTAACATGTTTTTTTATATTTCTCACTAAGATTCTCCAATTATCAGGAGTCATATAAAATCCATCCTTTGTAGAACTTGGAGAAACTAGTGATGTATCTTTAAGAATTGTTTCGAGTATCGTATCTTTCTTTAAGGGATCTACGAAATCAATTCCAGTCAAAGTTTTATATTCTTTTTTAGCTTCTTCATCTTTGTATGTTAATCTTTGAAATCCCTTTTGTGTATAAAATTTTCCACCTGAAGGACTAAGATTAAGAGAAGTTGAGATAAATATTGTACCTTCTGAATAAACTTCTCTTATTTTCTTAGGGCATTGTACATAAAGACTTGTAGATACACTAGAACCATCCTTCAATTTTTGTCCGGGGAGTGCTTTTACTCTTAAATTTCCTTTAACTAATACTGTTTCTAAAAAATAATACTTACTCATAATAATTTTTTCTTATAATAAATTAATATTTCTTTTTATAATGAAATCAAGAACTACACAATAAAAATTCTTGATCATTAATAAGGATTATAGGGTCTTGAATATTTTTCCGAGGACTAAGGAACCTGGATTGAGTAAAAGAATATATTGAGAAAACCTATAGAGAAGTTAAATAAGGATTGAATAAAGAAGAGATATTAGGATTTTTAAAAGAAGGATTGAAAGAAGAGATAGTGGTTCTTAAAAAGTATCTAGTCCTAGCTCTTCCGAGTGTGAACGAGGTAAAGAGCGTTATGGACGATATCTTTTTAAGGTTCACGGTAAATATGAATATAATATTAGGTTTAAATTTTAATCTATCGTGAACCTCCTATAAGAGACGGCTTTTACGCCTTTCCCTAACGGGAAGCGAAGCCTCTCACTATGTTCGCTCTTATAGAAGAACCACTTCCAAGTGTCAACCAAAAATTTACTATTAAATCTATATTATATATTACCAAATTTGGAATATTTAAGTTGACGTTTTGCTCTTCTAATAACTTCAAATTCTAATTAATGAAGTTAAGGTATCCTTAGTCTTTAATTTTATGTAACTGGATTCTGTATTAAAAGAATCTATTGTAATAGATAATAAATTAAAAAAAAAATTAAATAATATGATAAAAGAAAAGATTATAGTACCATCTGGAATTAGGTATATTTCAGATTGGAATGAATTTAGATTTAACAAATTTCCAAGTAAATGTATAATAAATAAGCAACTACCTGGATGTGGATTTACAGAATATTGTATTAATGGTCCTGAAAATGTTATCTTATGTAGTCCTAGAAAGATGCTTTTAAAGAATAAAAAAGATCAACATCCTAATGATGTTTATTTAGTTATTAATGAAATGGAGTCTGATACTAATATCGATAAGGATATTTCGAAAATAACAGTAAATAGATTTAGCGAAAAAAGTTTATCAGATAAAGATAAATTATTATTAGTTGAAGAGGAGAAAAAGAAAAGAGAATTAATTAGATTAAAGATAAAAACTGAAATAGAAAATTATTATTATAATTATTGTTATTCTCAAAGAAAACCATGTAAGATATTAGTAACTTATGATTCGTATAAGTTGATAAAAATAATATTAGAAGAATTAGAAATATTTCAAAGTTTTTATACTGTAATAGATGAATTTCAAAGTATTTTACATGATGCTAGATTCAAAAGTGATACTGAGTTAAGCTTTTTATTTCATCTACAACAGTCTCCAACAGCATACTTTGTTAGTGCAACTCCTATGATGGATGAGTACCTAGAAATGTTAGATGAATTTAAAGATCTTCCTTATTATGAATTAGATTGGGAGGTAAAAGATCCATCTAGAATTATTAGACCAGACTTAAAAGTATTAACAATGAAGTCTGTAGGTACAAAAGCAGAAGAGATTATAAAAACTTATAAAGAAAAACATTTTGAAGAAATAGTTGTTCTTAGAGATGGTCAATCAGTTAGAATTATCTCAGACGAAGCAGTATTCTATGTAAACAGTGTGAATCATATTATATCTATTATCAAGAAAAATGAATTAGCTTCAGAAGAGTGTAATATTCTTTGTTCTAATACTCCTGAAAATCTTAAAAAAATTAAAAGAAAATTAGGAAAGGAGTTTACAATAGGAGAAGTACCCCTTAAAGGAGTTAAACCTAAGATGTTCACTTTCTGTACTAGAACTGTATACCTTGGAGCTGATTTTTACAGTTTATGTGCAAGGAGTTTTATATTTTCTGATTCTAATTCAGATTGTCTTGCAGTAGATATATCAGAGGATCTTCCCCAAATTTTAGGTAGACAGAGATTATTTGATAATCCTTGGAAAAATAATGCTGTATTTTACTACAGAGTAACAGCAGATTATAAAGATATGACTGGAAAAGATTTTCAAGAAAAAATAAATAACAAAAGAAAAGTTACTGAAAATTTATTAATAGCATATGAAGATTCAAAAAGTTTTAGTGTAAAACACGATCTAGCAAAAACATATCAAAATAATGCTAGAGCTTTTAATTATAATAATGATTATGTTGCAGTAAATAAGGTAGCAGATAGTTTTGGAAATATAATACTTAAACCAGTTCTTAATAATCTTGTTTTAGTAAATGAAATTAGGGCATTTAAGATTCAACAGATTGATTATAAAGATAGATTTAGTGTATTTAGTACTGTTCATAATACATTAACTCCAGACGATATTATTAATCAAGAAGTATCTGAATTCTTATCAGAATATAATCAATTAGTAGAGGCTAGAAAGAAATTAATAATGTTATGTGAATATGGACTTTCTAATGAAGCTATTCAAATCGTACTTGGACAGATTAGTGATGGAGACTATATTAAATCTTATTATTTATCATTAGGCCCAGAAAAATTAAAAGCTTTGGGATATAAAAGAAATAATATAGAACGTGAATTGGGAATAGTCACTTTTAATCAAAATTTATTAATTTCATCTATTTATTCAGAGTTTAAAGTAGGAGATATTTGGTTATTATCTGATATAAAACAGAAATTAGAATCTATATATTCTTCTATTAATTATAATAAAGTAGCTAAAGCGAGTGATTTAATTAGTTACTTTGAAATACAAGAAACAATGCTAAGAAAAGAAATTAATGGAGAGAAGAAGCGTGTAAAAGTATATAAACTATTAAAAAAGAAAGGATGATTAATTATGATATATTTAATAGAAACGACATATTACAATAAAGAAACAAAAGAGATACTAGATCTTCTTAAAATAGGTTATACAGAAGATGATAATAAAGATAAAAGATTTACTTTATACAAACTTCATAATCCTGGATATAAATTATTATATGAAATTTCAGGATATGATGAAGATATAGAAAAGAGAATACAATATAAATTTAAAGATTTATTATATTCAGAGTACGGTAGGGAATGGTTTTATTATAGTGATGATATAATAAATTTCTTTAGGGATATAGATAAAATAGACTTAGGATCTCTTCCAAAGAATCCAGTTAGAGGTAGTAAAGAGTTTAAGAAGATTAAGAATGAATGTAGGGAGGTACTATCATATTTCTTTAATACCAAGGATACAGAGGAGTATTTAGGAAATATAATATCTGAGGTAAAAGATCAATTATCTAAGGATTATGTAATAGAGTATCTTAGGAAGGATCCTAATGTGGGGAATGAGAGTGTAGATAAGTATTTTGAGGTATTAAGATGTAGAGAGACTGGTATATATTGTGAGGATGACGATATGATAAATCAAGAGGTATCAGAATTTCTTAGAATATATATTAGTTTAAATACAATGAAAGATAAGCTTAAGTTATTATGTGAATATGGATTATCTAGTGATGCAATTAATATAGTTCTTGGACAAATTTCAGATTCTGATGAAATTAAGTCTTATTACACCACTCTAGGTCCAGATAGATTGAGAGCATTAAGTTATAGTAAAACTTTTATTAAAAAAGAATTGAATATAGTAACATTTAGTCAGGATTTACTAGAAAAATCTATGTATTTAGAATTTAAAGAAGGTGATAAGTTATCGTTAGTTGATATAAAGACAAAGTTAACGAATATTTATGATTCTATTAGTTATGATAGAAAAGCTAAAGCGACAGATTTAGAGAATTATTTTGAGGTTAAGAAGTGTACGATTAATTTTCCTGATAAGAGGGTTAATGGATTAGAGATTATTAAAAAGAAAGGATAATTATGGAAGTATTAATGTATAAAATACCACTGTTTATGTATTCGAATTCTGAACATGATCCTAGGAGTAAATCAACGTGTTTAATACGTAATATGGAAGATATTGATGTTTCTCAGGTTCATGGTATTGAAAGATTAGGAGGTCAGTATAGTTGGATATTTAATTATACCGAATATTATAGTAATCCAATAGAGGCGGAGAAGATGTTTGCTCGTGATAAAAAATGCTATGGATTTAACTATAAAGAAGTAATAATGGATGTTGTTTTTAATGATAGTGGTTATTATATAGCTGAATTTTTGTCGATCTTTCCATTAGATACTATGGTTACTAGAGGTTCTGATAATGTAACGCTTAAAGAGGCAATTAAGGGTTTCTTGGATGGACAACTTTCTGATGGAGTAGGAGAAAATGAGATTGGTGTTGTAAGTTATAATTATACTACTCATGACGTATGGCTTGGAGATGCGATAGAAATTTGAAAGCCTTATTAATGAATGAATGTAAATAAAAAATTATGAAAGAAAAAATAATTAGATTTAAGAACAGAAAAGGAAGCAGAATTGAGATCATTTATTTTGAAGATGATGATGTTTGGATTACTGCAGAAAGAAAGAAAAGTTTTAGGTGGAATTGGAATGGAGAAACTATGCCAATTACAAAAAACTGTTTAGTAGCCACTCTTTGGGATTACGAAAAAATTCTTAAGATAGTATTGAGATTTGATAGAGCAGCCAGGAAGTGGTTTAGAAGGAATGTGAAATCTATTGTTATTGATGAAAACGGACTAACATTAGGAGATTTTATATTACCTAACGATATAGTAGATTATGAGAAGGCAAGAGAGCATGATCATATGATTCTTGGATTAGATAATAAGTAATAAACATTAGATTAATAAAAAGAGTGATTAGGTTTGCTCTTTTTTATTTTTTCTTTCAAATCAATAAAAGGTACCTCCATCCCCTTGAGGTTCTTATAATTGAAAGTAAAAATACTCCTCTCAGAAACACTAAGAATCTTATAGATGTGAGAGGAATAAAATAATCTCAAAAAAAGATCCGCGTATTATTGTGTTGCGCGGAATTATATACAAAATTTTATATTATATTTTAACAAACATTTATTATTTTATTTAAATTATGGGAAATCGAGTAGATGATTTTTTGAGTAAATTGGCAGCGCAAGCACCAAAAGCAAAAGAAAACAATTTTGAGCAGAAAAACAGATCATTAGAAAAAATTTATCTTAACTTTCCAGGAAATTTTGGTAGATATCAAGTATTTCCGTTGGATAGTGTAGTAACTGACTTTCCGTTTGTTACTTTATTCGGAACTCGTGAAATTAATATCCCTCGTAAAAACATGGCAGCGGATGGAACTGAAAACACTTATAATGCGTGGATTAAGCTCCTACCGAAAAGTGCTTATGTAATGAAAGATATGACAGGTAGATTAGTTTCTTCATTGACCGCCGCAGATGATGAATTATTGTCACAAGCGCATATGATCTTTGATGAACTTTATCGAGAACTGGATGCAAAGAATAACCGCGACGAATTAACAACAAACTTAGTCCGGTTGAAGAATTATACTATCTTCCATGCATTCTGTCTTAATAAATGGGATCCGAATGAAAATCGTAACCCTAGTCGTCAGAATTTTACGGCATTGTTCGTTGCGACAGCTAAAATGTTTACATCAGTAGTTGAAGATAATATTCAAGAAAAATCTTTGATGAAAGGTGGAGATAATAGCTGGATTTCAGAAGTTTATAATCGTGATGCTACAGGACGTTCTGGATTCTTGATGTTTAGTATCGGAAAGAAGAAAGACGGAGCAGCCGGATTTGCTATTACTGCCACACACGAAGTTGGTAATGAGAACTTTAAGTCAATTCAGATTTCAGAAGAAGATATGGAATTGGCTGCAGATCCATTGCAATCATTTATGTCTTGGCAGGCTAATAGAGATAACGATACTCCTGTTGGTCAGAAACGTTTATTCAATGCGACCTTGATTAAAGAATCTATTGAATATATGTCAGAAATTTTAGCAAGCATCAGACTCGCTAAATCTCAGGGAAGTGTAGATTTTAAAGAAGCTGTTACAAGAGTTAATAATGAAGTTCTTGCAAAACAGGTTCCGACAGATAAAAGTGGTTTTCGTCAGACAAATGATCCGATGTTAGCTTCTCTGTCTGGAGGTGGAAATTCTGCACCTCAAGTTGATCTGAGTAAAAACGATCAGGTTTTTCAGACTCCTCCCGTGTATCATAGTGATCCCGTAACAGCCAGCCCTGTAAATCCAGGTAATGGTGGAGGATCTCCATTTGGTGGTGGGCAACAGCCGCAGTGGGGAGGATTTGGACAAGGTAATCAACAAGCACCTTTCCAGAAACCAAATTTCGGAGGTAATAATGGTGGAGATGATTTACCTTTTTAATGATCTGAAAAGGAATAATATAAAATAATAAAACTAAAAGGTAGAAGAGATTTTAACAGATTTCTTCTACTTTTATTTGTTTAAAGTTGGAAATAATAATGAATAATAAACAATATTTCTACTGTTTCCTGGATTTTTCACTAATTTTGACAAGGTCCCTCTTCGTGATAAGTAAAGGAAAAGACATCGGAGAATATACGGCCGGGGAATTAATCAGAACCTGTATATGGACGATCAATAAAGTTCTTAGGGATTATGGTATTAGTGCTAGGAAAGTAATTCTAGTTTATGATAAGTGGGATGAATCTATAGGAGGTTATTATACATCTTATCTTTTAGGGGGACAATATAAAGATACAAGGCATTATATGGATGAGACGATTTTTGAGGGTATGAAAAATGATCCGGCCGTTTCCCCCGACGATCTAAAGAAAGCTGCATGGGAATTATATCAAAATCAAGTAAAACAGACAGCTAAATATACAATGATTTCTGAGTTACCTAGATTTGGGATCGGAATGCTTGGGAGAAGTGGCTGGGAAGCTGACAATTGGGCTTATCTATTAAGTTGTGAGCTCTATGGAAAAACAGATCTCCCTAGTCTTTTTGTTACTAAAGATTCGGATTGGATGTATTGTTTATCACCAGCTACTCAATTATTTCGTCTCCCAGGAAAAAATGAAGAACCTAGAATAATAACTTATGATGAGATGTATTATTCAATTCCAGAATCAATCAGAAATGCTGGAATCGGATTATATCAATATCTCAGCCTTAAAGATAGTCTAGGGTATGGACATAATGATCTAAGAAAAACTGTAAAACCTAGAATGAAGTCTGAAAAAGTAATCTTAGAGGTTTTATCAGGAAACTACGAGAACTTAACAGACCTAGAACTCTTTGAAAAACAATATAAAACTTTCGATATATTCAGTTACCCAGGGATTGATGAAGCTAGAGACATGATTAATAATTATCTTCCAGTATGTGGTTCCCTAGGAGATGTTTCTGAATTTAGAATGTTTTGTAGAACTCATAATATCCCAGGGATTTCAGATAGTTATTATTCAGAGTTCATTGGAAGATTAGATCAAAAATTATATTGTGAGTAAAAAAAATGAAAGATATTGTAACCCTACGTGGAATAAAATATAGCTATGATGAAAGAACTGGCCGAATATTTAAGGAGGGTCAAGTTTTAACATCATCGCAAGCAGAACCGGTCTATAGTTACCTTGGAGATAGTTCAGGGGAGCCGGTTTTTGGAGGAATATTACTCAAAGATACAGGTTCAATCTTAACTCTTAATGGTAAAATTTCTCCAGTGACAGATCCTAATACAATAAGTTAAAAGAAGGAATTATGGCAGGATTATTAGGAGGAATTCTTGGAAAATTGACTGGAAAACAACTCTCAATCCAAGAAATTATGAACATTGATGAAGGAAGAAAAGATAGAGCTTCTGAATGTGTAGTGAGATTGACAAAAGTATATCATGTTCTCAAAGAAGAGTCGATCATGGATAAACTAAGATCTGTATTTTTTGGGAAGACTGTACTTAAGATTTATTACTTAGTTTTTAAATTTGAAGTAACGTCTAAAACAGGTAGTACTTATAACGTCATAATTCAAACTTCCCCTGACTATGATATACGTGGATGGAAGAATTCGAAATGTAAAGTTTATTGTGAGTGTAAAGATTTTCAATTTAGATCGGCGTATCTTTTGGGCAAGAATAATACGCTGTTTTTGTCGGATCGTATAAAAATAAAACTCGGTCCAGCATTAACTCAAGCGCCCAAAGATAAAACGCCGACAACTCTACTTTGTAAACACTCTATGGCAGCTTTACAGTATCTAGTGAATAATTACCAAAATATAATGAAAACTATATAAAATTAATGATAGAATTAAAACCTCATTATAGTTTAATTAGAGTAGATAGTAGAGATACAGAAGTAATATTAGCAAAATATACTGGTTCATTTAAGTTACCATCTAATATTACATTTACTAGATTAAAAAATCACTTAGTTATTTCGATTGATATCAAGTGTCATAGTTCAGAATCTGATGAACTCAAAGCAACATTATTTGAAAATAGATTTAATATTCAAAGTTTTATTGGTTATAAGATTAATAATGACTATTGGGATATTATTTACCAATATGGTTGTTATAAGAGTTATCAGTTTTATGTAAATAGTGAATTTGTTGTAGAATATATAATGACTAATTATTTTTGAAGAGATGAGTAAAATATTAGCAATTTCGGATATTCATATTTTTGATTATCCACAAAGAAATTCCTACGATAAACAACGTTTAACTCAAGCAAGAACAGTAGCACAAAATATTATAAAAGCTGCTACAATTGAAGGAGCTGAAAGAGTTGTGATCGCAGGAGATGTTATCGAAAAATCAGTTCTCCGACCCTATGTTCAAGCAGAAGTTAAATTATTCCTTGATACTTTAATGAGTTTCTTTAAAGAGGGATATATAATTTGGGGGAATCATGATCAAGATAATAAGTCAGTAGATTCTGAACTTATTGATTCATGTCTTGCTGTAATGTTACCCCCTAATCTATATTATGCTGATCAGAAAGAGTTAGTAATTGATAATTCTAGAATAGCATTTAGTAACTGGAGACCTGAATTTGATCTTTCATGGATTTCAGGACAAGTAGATGTTTTATTTACACATGCTACTATTAATTATGGTGGATCAGATAAAATACAATCCCAAGTTTTGGATGAGTCTAAATTTGGATTAGCTATTTGTGGTGATATTCATAGACCAGCTCAGATTGGAAAATATGTTAGTATAGGTATTCCACAGAAATGTAAAATGTCTGACTATGATAAATCGACTGGAGTTGTATATGATTGTGTAACTAAACAATTTAAATGGGTAGATCTAAATCCAGATGATAACCTTATGAAATTCGTTTATACACCTATCAGAGAAGATGAAGGCTGGAATCAAGGAACTGGAACTTGGAGTGTATATAAACCAGAAAACTTAAGTATTGCTGGAGGAGTAAGAGATATTAAAATTCCAGCATGGGAAGAAATTGGAAACTTGATTGATAATATTATAATAGAAAACAATCTTCAAGGAATTCATTCTGAAGTTCTTCGAAATCTTAAAGATGTAGATTCTGAAGAAGTTGATTTTGGATTTACTCTTCTTAGATTATATTGTAAAAATTGGAGAAGTATAGACGAAGCTGATATTTACTTTGAGGATGGTGATAAGATCTTGATAACTGGAAAAAATGGTTCTGGAAAAAGTTCTTTGCTTAGTGCTCTTAAATATGCTTTCTTAGAGTGTAGAAATATTAAGGATTATTTACAGTTCGGAGAAAAAGAGTGTATCTTAGCAGTAGAATTTATGTATCAAGGAAAGAAGTGTAAGATTCAGAGAGGTAATAAAAAATATGGATGCTGGATTGATGATGAACCTCTTAAGTATAATAATAAGAAAGAATTCGAAGAAGATATGTATCGTAGATTTCCATTTATTGGATATATGGATATTTTCTTATTTGATTCAGACCATCATAAATTAATTGGAAATATTACCCCTGAAAGAAAGTCAGAGATAATTAGTAAGTTCTATAAAATGGATAGAATTGATGCTTATAATAAAGAAGCTGGAATTCTTTTAGATCAAGTTACTAAATCCTCAAGTGTATGGAATGAAGCAATTAAAAAGTCAGAAGAAATCTTAAGATATATAGATACTAATCTTTCTAATATTCAACTTCCAGGACAAACAAAAACAGAACTCACTCAACTAAGATCGGAAGGCTTAGAATTACAAAGAAAAAATAAAGAATGGATGAGTTACTTAGCTGATTCTGGAAAACTTCAAGCACAAGTTTCTCTTTATGTTGAAACTTTGGAGAGATTAATTAAAGAACAATCTACTTACAGACATCTTCAAGAGATAGATTCAGAGATTGCATATCTTCAGGCCGAGGTAGATAATAAAAATCAAGAAATATCACAACTTCGAACAATAGAATCTGAATATTCTTTAAAGTTGGATAGATATAATCAGGTATGTGCAGAAGGAAAGAAAACAACCGCCGAATTAGAACGCCTCGAAAAAAGTAAAGTGTGTCCTAGTTGTGGTCAGGCTTTGAAAAATACAGAATCTCTAGACCGTCATAAACAAGAAATCCTAGGAAAACTTGAAGAACTTAGATCCGAGGCTATAAAAATCGGCGATGAACTTAGAGGAATGTCTGGGAAAAAACAACAGGCTGATTCATTAATTTCAATTGCCTCTGAAAAAGTTAAGACCTTGGGGAATCAAATATTTATATTGATGTCTGAGAAACAAAAAATTACTAAGACAGCTAAAGATATAGAAAATACAGAAGTTCTCTTAGAAAATTATAAGACTCAATTAAATAACTTAGGAACACCAGAAAAAGTAGAACTTCCGGATAACTTTATGGAAATCATGAGTTCGATCGATTCTGGAATAAAAGCTTGGACGGATCATGAAAGATTAATCCAAGATAGGGCTGTAGAAGAAGCAAATATTTTAAAGGCACAATCTGAGTTAGGATTAATTCAGAATGCTTTAGTAGATCTTAAGGAGTATATTAAGCTTACAGGACCTACAGGAAAGATTTATGAAGAGATTATGACAAGACTCGCTGAACAGTTTACAGATAATCAAGTTAAATATTCAGTAGATACGTATAATTTCAGAAAGAAGGATCATCTTGACCTTACTAGTAGGTTTAATAATAATGGAAATTATGTCTCCTATGATGCATGTAGTTCAGGTCAACAAACAGTTTTAGATATCAACTTTCTTAGTAAGATAGTAACTAGAATGGGACTGCTTATTATGGATGAATTTTTGAAGCACTTAGATCCAGAAAATCATGATAACTGTATAGATATGATTAGTAGTATGAACATTGGATGTATTATGATCTCTAGTCATATGGAATCTATTACTTCATTTAATAATAAAACTTGTAGACTTGAATTAAATGACTCAGGAGTTACAAATATCACAATAAAATAATTTAAAATATGATGAGTGAAGAAAAATTAAAAGAATATTTTCTAAAAGAGGAAATATTTAATGGGTTTAGTGATTTTTCTGGATATAGAGTTTTAGGAACATTTCAGTTTTCTCCAAAATATGGTACTCTTATTTCTAGCGGAATAAAAGTTTTTAAAACTGAATCTATTGCTTGGGTAGAAGAATTTAGGATAGGTATTATTCATAGTGTAGAAGATTATTTGGTTATGGTTTCTCCCGAATGTCCTGAGGTATATTTTACGATGCCAGAAGAAATTATAGATAAAATTAAAGATATTTATAGTGCTGGGGACTGTATTAAGTTAGACAGTGAAGTATTACAAAAACTTATGGAAGAACTGAATGATGCAAATAGAAAGTGGACAACTAATCCAATTACAACGGATCCTGGGAGAATGTGGTATTATGATGGCACTTCAACTAACCCATTTGTTCCATATTCTCAGATATCAACAACTACATGTTCTTCAGATTATGTTGTATCTTCTGCATCATCACAAATACCAACTAATATAAATTCCAATAATACTAATACTAATACTTATGTTACAGGATATAACATATAATATGTTAGAGTTTGCAGATGTAAAGAATCCTACAGACTTTTTTAAAACAGGGGATCCAAAAGAAATGATACCTTTACGAACTCTTTATAATAATACAAGACTTCTTTGGGGACTTGGAGCAGATCAGATTCTTTTAAGTGTAGCACAAGGTCAAGCGATTTATAAGCTCGCCTTGTTAGTAAAAAATAAAAGAAGTATTTTTGGATGTTTAGTATATATTCCAGGTCAGAAAAGACTCGACTTATATACGTCTGAATCTCCAGAGATACCACTAATTCAATGGAAAAGACAAAAAGTAGTGAATAAAACTTACCCATTACTTCTTGATCTTGCTGGAATTGAAAAAATGTTCTCTAGATTAATTACTATTTTATGATATTTAAAGTAGTTCGATCTAAGTATTCACTAAAAGTGTCTAAACTAATAAAAGTCTATAAAGGAGTTTTTAGACTAGAGAATTCATTAGATGTAAATCTATTCGATTATAATAAATCTTGGGATAATCTAGTAGGAGATGATAAAATAATTACAACTGCTGAATTAATTCTTGCTAAATTTCCATTAAGTATTTGTAAAAAGCTTACTAAAAATCTTATCTTACTTAATAGAAATAACTTTAATGAATATTCAGGTTATGATGATTTTGTTGATAAAAAACAATATAAATATGAAGTGCATAATGCTTATGAATCTAATCCAAAAGCTTTACAATTAATAGATATTTCTTTAGAAGATTTATTATATAATGTAAAAGATCTAACCAGAAATAATTATATTGTTCAAAAATCATTATTAGAGTTGAATAAATAAAAATAAGAGAAAGACTAGGAAATTAATCCTGGCCTTTCTTTTTTTCTTGTGAATAAAAAAAAATAAGTTCCGATCTTCACAGACCAGAACCTATATAATTCATGAGTTTAAAAATTTGTTGTGTTTCTATTTTACATTCACATATAAGGTTTTCAAGTGTTTTCTTTGTTTCACTTTTTCAGTAGTTTTTAGAATCCAACATAATACCTCTTTCTCTAGGGATTCTTGATTTGTAACCTGTTTGTGTTGAGTATATACAGATTTATCTTCTAAAGTAATAAATGCTAATTCTACTCCATAGAATTTTTCATATAAGATAATCTGTTCAATAGCTGCTCCAAGAAAATGAATTGTATATATCCCACTCGTTGAACCTTCTGTTATTCTAACTCCTGAATCTGAATTTTTGGTTAAGTAATCTAAAAACTCTTTAATGGATTCTTTTGTTATTTTTCCCATTTCTCATCTGGTTTTAAAACTTTTATTACTTTTCCGTAAATGTTCTTAGTCCAACCATTTATATGTCCGTGATTATTTCCTATCTGAGCACCTTTAACTGGATCTATTGCTTTAATTAAGTGTGTAAAGAATCTTCCATGAACTTTACAGTAAACTATATCTCCAACTTTTACTGAATCTAGTCCAGGAACAGGTTCTAAGACATGTTTTTGACCAGACATGATGAGAGGAGTCATTGAATTTCCTTTCTCAGAAGTTACAAACGTTTCTCCTGCTGCTAGACGTTCTTGTTTAGTTCTTGGCTTTTTTATTTCTTCTTTTCCAAGCGTTATGTTTTCTAGTGGCGTCTTTTTTGTTTTTTGCTTTGACTTCATAACCATCATTAAATTTAAAATTATTAAGTAAACCTTTTGTTGGATCATAAGATTTTTGTTTCTTAAGTTCCTCTAAGATTTTATTATTTATATGTTTAGTATAACTATCTACTGGATCCTCTATCTTGGAAATTACTACTTCTTTTCCTTCATATGTAATTTTATAGTCTTCATAACCTACTGGAGGTTTTTTAAAGTATTCCCACTTAGGAAGTCCAAAGTCTGTTGATTTTCCAGTGAGTATTAAAGTTTTAGATTCTTTATCAACTCTCCAAAAACCTCCTCCCCAACATCCTGTGGCGTAATTCTTTCCAAGTAATTCAAAGTGAAACTCTACATTACCTAGGATTAATTCTCCTTCTTTACTAATTATAAATTTTTGCATAATCATTTATTTTATTATCATATATAAGAATCTTAAGAACCATTAAATTCCTTATAGGTGTAAACAATAAAAAACTTAAAAGTTATGAAAGAAATAACGGTAAGTAAAGTACTAGAAAAACAAGATGAAGATAATGTGAGAATGATTAATAGTTTATTAGGACTTAAAGAGAGAATTATGACAATCGGAAAAAAGAAAGAATTAACAGCAGATCAAGCTAATATTATTAGCAGGTTTAATCTTCAGGGGTATTCTAGCTTAGAAGAAATTGCTAAGAAAAAGATTAAAGAAATTGAAGAACAAATAACAAGTAAGCTTCAATTTAGTCATAAAGAAAGATTATTAGCATTGATTGTTCCGGATGATCAAAGAGATCTTTATGACTTAATAAAAACTCACTATACAGAAAAAGGATTTAAAACTTTTTATCTTGACAAAGAAAGAGTTCCAGAATTTAAGAATAGTACATATTTATTTATTTCTTGGGACATTGAGATAAAAAAGTAATGTAAGATAAACCTTAGGGAAGAGAAATTCCTTAAGGTTATTTACTTTTTGCTCTCCCCATGCCTTAATTGCTTTATATATGAAACCAAAATTAATATAAAATTATGTTAGAAAATAAACCAACTATTTTGTATTCACTTGAAGAGATAACAATCATTCCAGAAGTAGTAACAAGAATAAATAGTAGATCTCAATGTATTCCATGGGTTCCTAAAATAGATGGCAGAGAAGATAGCAAATTCCTTCCAGTTATTGCAGCACCTATGGCATCAGTGGTTAGTCCAGAAAATTATAAAACTTTTCATGATAATCTAATTTCATGTATTATCCCCAGAAATGTACCTCTCTCTGAAAGACTCAAATTATGTTCTGAAGTATTTTGTGCTTTTTCTATGAAAGAGATTGAGGAAAATTTTATAGAACAGCATCAACAAAGTACAGGATCTGGATTATATGTCTTAATTGATATAGCTAATGGACATATGGAGAGTCAGATAGAACTTGGTCGAACTCTTAGAGAATTATATGGAACATTAATAAAAATCATGGGTGGAAATATAGCTAACCCTAAGACCTATAAATTATATGATAAAGCTGGATTTGATTATCTTAGAGTAGGTATAGGTGGTGGAGCTGGATGTATTACTTCTACTCAGACTGGTATTCATTATCCTATGGGTTCTCTGATTAATGATACTTTTCAGGTTAAGATAGAATGTTCAGGGCGTACAAAAATTATCGCCGATGGAGGAATTAGCACTTTTTCGGCCGTAATTAAATGCTTAGCACTTGGAGCAGATTATGTTATGATGGGAAGTACATTTGGAAAAGCATTAGAAGCGGCCGGTCCAGTGCTAAGAGAATATTACGGAGAATATTATGAATCCCTTCCAGAAAGTATAGATATAACCAGAGGAGAGAAATTTTATCGAGAGTATTATGGAATGTCAACCAAACGAGCACAAGCAGAGATCTTAGGAAAATCAATAGAAACTGTAGACAGAGAAAAATTAAAAACTTCAGAAGGAAAAAGCGTGGTCTTAGAAATTGAATATACATTAGCAGGGTGGGCAAAAAACATGGATTCCTATCTTAGATCAGCAATGTCATATACAAATTCCTATGACCTAGAAGACTTTAAATATTCTAGATGTCAGGTTGTATCCGAGATATCTAGTGTTGGTATTAATAAAAAATAATTAAACTCTATGGCTAAAAAGAAAGCTGTTACTAAATCAAGTGTGGATGAAGAACTTGATCTAATTCGAAAAGAAAGAGATAGTATCTTGAATTTTAAAATTAATATAAAGTGTAAAACGAAGAAGCAGAAAGAGCTTCTACAATCAATTCTAACAAAAGAGATTGTAATTTGTAATTCTCATGCAGGAGTAGGAAAATCAATTATTTCTTTGTATGCAGCTCTTCAATTACTAAAAGATCCTACTAATGATTATAACAAGATTGTTTGTATTTATCCACCAGAACTCGATAAACCAGAGTCATTAGGATTTACTCCAGGTTCAATTGAGGAAAAAATTTCAGTATATACTGAAGCTGATATAGCAACATTAGAAAGAATTTTTGAATTATCAGGAAGAATTGATGGTAAAAAGATTATTCAAGAGTTAATCTCTTCAGGAAAACTAGAATTTAAGCCTTCAACCTATTTAAGAGGTTTTACTTTCAATAATAGTATTTGTATACTTAATGAGAGCCAGAATTTTACAAAAGATTCGTTTCTTAAAATACTTACTAGAATAGGTGAAAATTCTAAATATATCATTCTTGGAGATTCAGCCCAAGTCGATGCATATAGCATAAAAAGTGGAAAAAATATTATGGGACTTCAATATGCTATAGAAAAATTAAAAGATCTTCCAGAATTTGGTATTGTAGAGTTTGGTCTAGAAGATATATTAAGAAATGATGTTATTATAAAAATCTTAAAGAGATGGAATCCTGAAGTGTATGGAGATTTAGATGAGGAAGAAATATCTGAAAAGTCTAAACAGGAAAGATTAGATGACTAAATTAATATATAAAAAAGAGAAGTTATCAAGTGAACTAAAGAAGTAATCTTAGAAACCCTCAAATTCTTATATATGTAGTAAAGATCGGATGAAAATATAGTACTGATCGGAGACTACTTATTAATATAATAATAAATAATTGAATTTTATTTGGATATAACTGGCTTATGTTATTAGTTACTTCTAATTATAATTATGAGTATAAATTAATTTATCACTGTAACAATTTCCAGAGTATCGGAATCGAGGAAATTATAACTTCTCGAGGTAAACAGGTAAAGTTCACTAGGGAATATAAAATCAAATATACTTTAATAAATTTTTAATAAATACGTTAGTGCGCATATATGTATTTAAGATAGAATAGCAAAAATTTATTAACTAAATAATACTTAGAGTTTGATTTTATATATCCCTAGTATTTTCTCTTCTACGAAACTACTACCTCTTCGCGGTGTAGAAGACAACTAGCACTAAAGTTGTGAAACTAAATGTAGCAATGAGAGATGAGCGTTCCTATATGTTATGCTTTCTCTCGGAGTAGGGTGCCACTATGATTTATTATCTATAGTGTCAGAAAAACCTTAAGACAATAACAAAAGAATTATGACAAAGAAAAATAAATTAAATGAAAAATTTGAATTAACATTTAGTATAAGAAGTATTGCTTATTACTTTTTATGTATCTACTTAATTTACGTGTTCAAAGTTACCTCCCCAGGTAATATGACACACCTAGGAATATATATGGCATTATGTTTTATTGGAGCACTTATATTAGGAATAGAAAAAATATTCTGGATTTATAAGTACGGTCAAGATGCGATGTTTAATCTAGGAAAATTATTGGGAATTAAAAATGAAGGTTTGCTTTGGGTAGTTAAATCATTAAATACAGGATTATTAATTTGTAAATATGTATTACCAATCATAGGAAGTTTAGTTGGATTGGCATTGTTTATGAAATACGTACCTGAGATCAATAATGTAGAGATTTTATTAAGATTATTAGCAATTATTATAGTATTTCTATATTCTATATATAAATTGTTTAACTACTTAAAAAGGATTTGAACTATGAGACTCAAGAGTTTAATAGAAGTCCTTGGGTGGATAATAGGAATCCGTCCAAGTGAGCCCTTGAAATCTAGTGAGAAAACTGGTAAGGAAAATGAAAGAAAAGGAGAAGAAAAAAGATCCCAGTTATCTTTAGATTCAAGTAGAACAAAAATCGTGAATGGTGTTGAGCCTATTAAGGAAATTATTGTAGATATTCTGGATGATTGTTTAAAAGATCCAGATATTAAAAAGCCAGATGAATTTTTCCAATCTTTTACTTGGAGATTGATAATTAATGTAGTAAATTATAATTGGTTATCTAAAGCTCCAAAGAATAGAAGAGAATTGGAGATATTAATAAGAGAATATGGATACTGGGGCAGATATTACAAAAAGATGAACAGAAGCACAATGTTCTATAATATTACCACTCCAAGAATTAGTAATAGAAAAGGAGTGAAAGTAATACCTGAATACTAATAAGCAACAATAGAAAGGGAAATATAATCCCTTTCTTTATTTTTCTCCTCTTTCAACCTCTAATCCTTATACATGTAGATTATATAAAACTTATAATATGAAGAAAAATTTAGAAAACCTGACAATTCCAAAAACAAAAGAGCTTCGTCAAGAAAAATTAGATGAAGCTGTAGCAATATTGAAATCAGAATTTGTAGGATTAGATGATATTATAGATAATATAAAAAAATCTATAATTCCTTGGTATATAACTCCAGAAATAATAGAGAGACCAGTTGTTATTTCATTATGGGGATTAACTGGAACTGGAAAAACAAGCGTAGTTCGGAGATTAGTTCAACTTCTTGGTCTTACTGGGAAAACAGCTTTCTTTGATTGTGGTCTTGAAGCAAATGAATCATCTTCAGGAAGTATTGCAGATAAAATAGAAGAAGTATTTGATATTGAAGACGATTTTGATTCTCTTAATTCATCAGGGGAAAATAAACTTGGAGATGCAGTTTTTGTATTTGATGAGTTTCAATATGCAAGAACCATAGATGAAAGTGGTTGTGAACTTCTTAAATCTCCTCTTCGACCAATTTGGAATATTATAGATAATGGAAAAGTTAGTGTTTCAGAGTATAGATATGATATAACACATTTCGGAAATTTTGTAGAAGATTTTAAACAATTTTCTAAAGAACATCCAGAAATAAAATTAGATTCTGGAAAAGTAACTTCTAGAGAAGAAGTTAAGACAGTTTTAGAAAATCTTGGATTATTCTATTATGGAAGAAATGTAACAGAGCTTCTAAATGGTGATGATTCTGCTAAAGTAAAAGTATCAAAACCCTTCATAAAGACTAATGATGATGAAGATGAGGAAGAAGATATATTTAGACCTCTTAGACTTTTGGAAGATAGAGATATGAGAACAATTGTAAAAAAACTCAATGCTTATAAACCTAGATACGGGTATGAAATAATCACTGATTTAAATAACTCTAAAAATATATCTGAATTTAGTCATATTCTTGAAAAAGTTTCTATAATTATATCTAAACCGAAAGAATTAGATTGTTCAAGATCATTAGTATTTATTCTTGGAAATTTAGATGAGGCTTTTAAAGTAGAATCTGATTTAGATCCAGATATGGATGCTAATACTTTCTATGATAAAACAAGTAAAGTATCAATTTCAGATATTAAAGAAGCTCTCAAACAAAGATTCAGAGCAGAACAAATAGCTAGACTTGGAAATAATTTAATAAAATATCCGACACTAAAGAAAGAACATTTTATTAAGATTATTAAAAAAGAATTATCTAGAATAGCAGATAAATTTTTAGAAACTGAAGGAATAAAAATTAATTATGCTGAAAATATAATTGATCTTATGTACTCAGAGGGAGTATTTCCAGTACAAGGTGTAAGACCGGTTTATACTACTATCGGAACTCTATTAACTCCTCTTCTAAGTGATATTTTAATTAATCGTATCGCCGAAGATAAAGAAGTGACGATAACTCTTACTAAGGAAACAGATCTAACAGAAAAGAAATTAAAAATAGATAAAACGTCACTAAGTATTATTTTTGGCGAATCAAGAAAAACAGTAAATATAGAAATTCCATTACAACTTGGAGAATTAAGGAATCCAGAGAGAAGATTAACAAGATTTATAAATTCTGTACATGAAGCTGGACATGCAATAGTAGCTTTACATGAGACTGGTGTTTATCCAGTTAATATAGTTTCTGTCGCTACCGGAGATGGAGGATTTTGTAATACTTATGATCCAAAAAAAGAAGGAGAAATTGATAGTCGAGGAGATGTTGATTCAGAGGTTAGGATATGTCTCGCTGGTTATGAAGCTGAGAATCTAGTTTATGGAAAATATCCAGAGAAGTGTTTAATGGGTTCTGGAAGTGATATTGAAAACGCATGGGATTTTTTCTCTGAGATGGCTTATAGATGTGGGTATTTTGAACCTTATTCATATACGAATCATTTAACAGAAGAAAGTACAGCAGGTGGTATACCTTCTGGATTCTTAGATAATGAAGGTTTATATGTCAAACATCCTTATAAAGAATATAATGGATATCTTAACGAAATGGTAGCTAGTAGATTTTCAGAACTTAGACAAGATGTAGTGAATATCTTGAAAGACGAAAAAGAGTTATTAAAAGTAGTTGCATTATATCTTGGAGAGAATGGATCTATGAATTCTGATGAGTTTAGAGATTTTGTTATTAAGTATGGAAACAAGCTAACTGATAAATATGTATCATCTAAACTCGAAGAGGAAAAGAATTGGTATGAAAAAATATTAAATAAGTTTTAAAAAATTAAAGGAGCTTCTACGCTCCTTTTTTATTATTCTTTTTGAAGAAAAATAAACCTACCCATTCATCACGAACAGGTAGAGTTTTCATAAAAATTAACACCATTTATAAAAAACTATATTTTTCTTTAATTATAAGACTTTTGAGGTGTATAGAATGACTCAAGAACTCCAATAATTTCATATTCTATTAAAGTTTCTGGGCCATCAAAAATCGGAGGAAAACCAGGGGATTCAGCTGTACAATAAGCTATCCTTTTTTCTTTTCTTCGATTTTGTAAGATAATGTATTTCTTTTTTATTGATTGTCCAATATATTTTCTGAAGATTAAGATATCATCTTTCTTCCATTTACCTTCTTTATTATCATCTATCGGTTTTACTAAAATAATACTTCTATCCCAATTTCTCTCTGTTTTTCTATTACTAGTACTTGGATCATAGAGAAATATTTTCTCTATTTTTATTATTCTCTCTGGAGTATGCTGAGAAGTTCCTATTATAAAACCTTTTGTATCATCAATATCAGATTTTATTATATAGTATAATACTATTAATACTATAATTCCAATATAAAATGCTATCATAATTCAAACTCTTTTAAAATTGGTTCAACAAATTCTCTATATTGTGGGTAGTATTTCTCAAGAGTTTGTCTAGCATTAAGTGGTTTATCAGGTTTTGTTATTCGAGCACATTCCCAATCAATCACAACTTCTACCCAATCTACTTCAGCTGGACATTTTCCAAATAAAATATCATCTTCATAGTAAGTTGGATGATGAGATTGAATTTGTCGATGAAAATTATTTATTATTTTCTCACCTAGGAATGGAAAGAATATAAATAGTATCAACTTATCCCAGTCATGAAACCAATGTGAATGATATCCAAGAAGTTTTTTCTCTGTTTTCATAAATGCAATCCAATGTTTCCAAGTGTAGGGAATGTGGTTATAACAATCTCTAATATTTTTAATTATCTGTTTCATATAATCCATGTTTTTTATAATAAGCTCGTTTAAGTTCTCCAACTACATGTATATTAGGAGAGATACATTTGTTTTCCGGCCGTGTACAAGACTCATCATAGACTTCAGGATATGTATCTAGAATAAATCTAACTATCCCTTGTGATCTTGATTTTCCTGCTTTACAATGAATGTATATATCTTTCCCTAGGTTTGACTCTATAAAATCTACTACTTCGGCCGCTTGTTCTTGAGTTATCCCTAAAAACTTATGACCTTTCCATTCTAGCTCTTGAGAGGGTATATCATCAAATTCTAGATTTAATACAACTGGAGAATTATTTTTCTTAAACCAGTGTAATTCACCCTCTTCTAAGTAATATTTTTGGCATTCTGGAGTTCCAATGATAGATATAAAACAACTATTGGTCGGGAGATTATCATCATTCCATCCACTAGAGGAACACATCATATCAAACTCTGTATGACTGTAACAATATAATTTTAGTTTTTTCATTTTTTAATAGGAAGATAAAAAATAAGATCTGATCTAACTAAAGACTTTCCAGAGGTTATTGCTTCTTGAGCAAGTACTTTCTGAAGAGATTCTGAGTAATATCCAGATATAGTTTTGTAAAATATATAAGTCTTAGGAACTTTCTCCGACTTTTTTATGTTCTCATCTAAGTTATTCCAATCTTCTTCTGTAGCTTCTGGATATACTGTTTTATTTAGTGGAACTGTTTTAAAATTCCAATAATTCCAATATTCATTAAAGATTTTACCTAAGTCCAGAATTTTTTCGGAAATTTTTATATTACCACCTGAAAAATCAAACTTATAAGATAAATATTTATCAGAAATATTTTTTGTTCTAATGTAACTGCCATAGGTATATCCTGAATTATCATTATAGTATTGAATATATGATTTATAGAAATTAATAGTTTTTCCAAGATCATCTATATAAACATGACATTTTTTCTCAGCAGTGTCATGATCATTCTTTAATCGATTCTCTAAGGCTGAATCTTGACGATAAAATTCTTCAATAAATCCTACAGGGTTATTCCAAAATTTCCAAGAATAAGCTGTCATTTCAAAACGATCCATGATTTCTTTAACTTCTCCGTCTGATAATACTCTTGGACAAACTTCGAATTCTACACTCTTAATACTCTCAGTAAATACAAAATCTTCTTTCTCCATATTCCCTGGATCATAAAATAGAAGTTTAGTTTCATATTTTCTACCTAGTTCTTTTTCAAACTTGGCTTCTCCGATAAATATTACTTTATTTTCTTCAAAGTTTTTAGAAACTCCTGAATATTTCCAAGGTCGCTTCTTAAGTTTATATAAAGATCCAGGTTTAAGTTCAGCGGGTTTAAGATCTTTTGTTATTAATTCTCTCTTTCTCATTATCTCAGAGGAAATTCTATATTCTTCTGTATTAACCGGAAGGAGAACTAATACTGTCCCTATCCAAGAGTAAACACATTTTCCAATTATTTTCTTTCCAGCCAAACTATCACAATAATCTAGTATCCATAAGAAATTATCAATCCCTATTTCAATCTCAAACCCTCTCGGATCCCAAACTCTACAATAAGCTTGTCTATAATTCCAACCTACTTTTCCACCACCAACAGAACGATTCACTATAAATCCTTCCATCGGAACATTCTCAAATTCGTCATCTTTGATACTATGATCTCTCCAAGAATTCCAAGATTTCTCTTTTCTCAGAATTCCAGTCGCAGTATCTGTGTAAGTAATGAATCCAAGCTTTTTAGTATAACAGTCTGATCTTTCCTGATATCCGACGTTAATTTTCTTTGGAATAATAAAATTTTCGCTATTTACCATAATATATAATAATTATTAAGTTATCATTTCAAGTATAAGGGATTGACAACCTTATTTATGTAAAAACTAAAATTTAAATAAAGAGTTATGAGAAAGAGAAAGAAAATCAGAGAAATTGTAAGAGAAGAAGTAAAAACAACAATATTATTTTATCTAATTCCAGTTGATTTAATTGCTTTCTTTTCATTAAATAGTGAAATAAAAAATATAAAAATTACTCTGGTTATTTTAATAGTATTTTCCTTAGCAGTATTAACCTATTATGTTCTTTGGGGAGTTATAGAATATCTTGAAGAGAAAGAAAAAGAGAACCCTGAAAGCCTTATAAATGATAATAAAATAAATGAATGAAAAAGAAAACAAAAGATAGATTGATTTTTGGATTAAAAGTCATAACAGTATTATCTCTTGGTGTTGCAGCAGAATGTGCAATATACCGAAGAAGAGATAAAGCTTATAATTCACTCCCAGATAGTAAATTTGTTGGGAACATGATGAAAGGCAAGAGAACTGAATTAAATGTACCAGTTCCAGGTGTCTATGAATTCAAAAATGAAAATCATAATAAAGGTTACTATAATGTATTTAAGAATGGACCTTGGAATGTAGTAGTGCCAGGGTATCAGAAGAAAGACCTTATAACTCCCGCGCCGAACCAGCCTAAGAAAGTAAGAGTTAGTTCGGGAGGAGATAGTACATATTTTCACGTAACACAAAAGCTATCCAGATCGGGAGCTAAATTGTACGGCGCGAAATCTATAAGAGGTTATTATATTCTTAAGTATGAAAGTTAATATATACACTAAGAGATTGGAGAAAATCCAGTCTCTTTTTATCTCTCCTCTAAATCGATGAAAAGTAACTTATCGACCCGTGACTTCCTTATTTATGCAAAGGGAATTCGTGTTGTGTGGGTTCCCGATTTATTTCTAAAACAAAATAGTAAATATGGAAAAGATAGTAGAATATGAAGGTACTAAAAATCATTATATAGTACTTCAAGAAAATGCGATAATGAAAAATCCAGAAACAAGAGAATGGGAGGAGTGTATTATTTATCAGGAATATAAACACTGTACTCCTGAGGGTTATATAGAAGTCCCAGAGAATGAAAGAAAAATATTTGTAAGAGAAAAGAACGATTTTTTAAGAAAATTTACGTTATGTTTAGATTTATAACTATGTATTATGGGTGTTCTGGTACATTTAAAGCAACAACCATAGAATCAGTATTAACAAAGTGTCCTGGACTGTATAATGTTATGTGGTCTGATATTAAACCTTGGAAACATTGGGAAAATATCTTAGGAACGCAACAAGATGATCGAAATTATGCTATTCTTCATTTATGTAACTTGAAGAATGCTATAAGAAGTAATTGGCCTCCTGGAGTGAATAACCTCTTAGTGGAAAGGGGAGTATCCGATATGCTTTATTATTACTACAAGAATAATAGAGAAGTTGGTGAAAATTCGAAATGGATTAAGGATGTAGTTCATGAAGAAGATATCTTATGTGAGCAAAATTCGTACTATACACCAAGGAGAATATTATTAGTTCAGAAAGATTTTGATTTTGTTAGAGATGTTATTCTTAGAGAACCTACCCGAGCAAAAGAATTTCCAGGAGGGGTTCAAGAATATATGGAACATCAAGATGCATATGTTGAATTTACACAAAAGTATAATAAAATTGATGAAGTTATTAATATTAAAGATGCAGAAAAATATGTAAATGATTTAGGATTTGAATTTGATCCTAGTAAGAAATAACAAATAAAGAAAAATAAAAACATATGAGTGAAGATGTAAATACAGTATCAGATTTACTAGTTGCTAAAAGGAATGGTAAATCTGAAAAATTTAATTCTGAAAAAATAGAAAAAGCAATTCTTAATGCAATGAAATCTAGTGGTATTAAAAGTCCAAAAGTAGCTCTTAATATCTCTAAAGAAATTGAAGAAGAATTAAAAGAAAAAGGTTCATGTACTATTGATGAAATCGAAAATCTAGTATATGACAAGTTAATTAAAAAAGGACATAAGTTAACTGCAAAAGCTTATGAAGGATATCGAAGTGTTAGAGAATTTCAACGACAATCTAATACTATCGATGAACAAATAAATGAATTATTAGCAGGAGATAGTGAGTATTGGAAGTCTGAAAATTCTAATAAAGATTCAATGCTATTAACAGTTCAGAGAGACTATATGGCCGGAATTGTTAGTATCGACATAGCCAGAAGAAAAATATTCCCTCCAGAAATCATTCAAGCCCATGACGAAGGCCTGATCCACATACACGATCTTGACTATATGGGCCAACGTACATTAACGAATTGTTGCTTGATTAATCTGGAAGACATGTTACAGAATGGAACATGTATTAATAAAACAAAAATTTTTAAACCTCATAGATTAATCACTGCTACTACAATTGCAACGCAGATAATTACTGCAGTATCCTCATCTCAATACGGAGGATGTACAATAACATTAACACATCTAGCACCTTTTGTAAGAGATAGTTATAATGGTTATTTAAAAAAATATAAAGATGCTGGATTAGATGAAGAACTTAGCGAGAAATTAGCAACTATTGATTTGAAAAAAGAAGTTAAAGACTCAGTTCAAACTTTTAATTATCAAATTAATAGTATGACAAACACAAATGGTCGAATTTTACTGGCCCGGAAAGGTAGTAATATCTTTCATTGTAGGGGGTGAACTAAGAAATCTTAGGTGTAAAATTTACGCATACCAGCGGAGCTATAGGAAATGATAGCTTGAAATTTTGCTAACAGGGAAAAATTATGATAATTTATAAAATAACTAATTTAATCAATAATAAATGTTATATTGGACAAACAATAAAAACATTAGATGCTAGAAAATCACAGCATATAAGTACAAGTAAGAGGAATATAGAAGTTTCACATCACTTATACTCATCTTTTAATAAGTATGGGATAGATAATTTTTCATTTGAAGAAATAGATACTGCTACAACAATTGATGAATTAAATGAAAAAGAGTCTTACTGGATTGAATATTACCATACCACAGATCCGAATTTAGGTTATAATTTAAAAGGAGGTGGTGCGAATCAATATTTAACTTTAGAAGTTAGATTAAAAATAGGAAACTCTCAAAGAGGTGAAAAGAATCATATGTTCGGAAAAATAGGAGCATTAAATCCTACAAGTATTCCAATGATTGATTTAACAACTGGAGAAAGATTTGATTCTGTAAGTGATTATTGTAGACAGTATCCAGATTTTCAATTAAGTAAGGTATGTGCTGTATGTAGGGGAGATAGATTTTCTCATAAAGGACATCAATTTGCATATTTGGACAAAAAGACAGGTGAAATAAAAAGTAAATCGTCTAAGAAAGTTCAACAGAAAGATTATGCAAAAACTTTAATAAATTTTTCCACAAATGAAGAATTTTATCCGTCTTCTAAAGGATTGAAAACATACAGTAATGGAAAATTAATTGGAAATTTCTATACAAAAATTAGAAAATCTAAGGATAATTGTGTTATTTGGAATAATTATATCTGGTATTATAAAGAAAATCCTCCTACTAAAGAAGTTTTAGATAGTTATGTTAATAAATTAGAACAAATTCAATCCTGTGCCAAGCTAGAAAATTAAAATTTCTAGAAGGTCAAACGACTATCCTAACGGAGTAGGTTTAAGGTGAAATTCCTTATTCCGAAGCGCCCTCCAACCATATATTTAGCTATATGGCTGATGATATAGTCTAATCAAGGGGAGATGCAGTCCCCATTTTTAACAGTATTTATGTATCTAGGCGAAACTTCAGAATATAAAGAAGAATTAGCCATGTTAATTCAAGAATTCCTAGAACAACGTATCCAAGGAATGCCTAATGAAGATGGAGTATTTGTAACTCCTGCATTTCCTAAATTGATATATGCTCTTGAGGAAGATAATATACATGAAGATAGTAAATATTGGTATCTTACTAAACTTTCCGCTAAGTGTTCAGCTAAACGATTAGTTCCTGATTATATTTCTGAGAAGAAAATGAAGGAACTTAAAGAGGGAAACTGTTTCCCGAGCATAGAATATCCTGTGCCTTGTAACAGTGATGTTACTCGAAAAACCTACTTAAACGGAGAAGGCATTAATTGCTAACTTACCGTGCTAAATTATTAAATATAAAATATTTTTTATGTGGAAAGATATACCTAATTGGGAAAATTATTATGAAATAAATGAACTTGGAGAAGTTAGAAATAAGATAACAAAGAAACTAATTGTTGGAGATACTAATAATGCAGGTTATCCAAGAATTTATCTATATAATAAAAATAATTCTATAAAGAAAGAAAGATTTTTTAGACATAGATTAGTAGCTTTATTATTCATACCTAATCCAAATAATTATCCTGAAGTTAATCATATCGATGGAAATAAATTAAATAGTAATGTAAATAACTTAGAGTGGTGTACTAGAAAACAAAACGAACATCATTCTTATAAAGTTGGTGGATCTAAACATAAAAATTATAAACCTTTTAAAATAATTTATGATAATGGACTTGAAGAAATTTATAATTTTAAAGAAGACTTATCAAAATTATTAGGAGTTTCCAGAGTAACCGTTAAGTACTGGTTACAAAAGAAAAATAAAGGTTTTCGTAAGTATAAAATAAAAAATATTTATTATATTTAATATAAAAGCCTAACGACTAGAGAAAATAAATATTAGAGAAATACTAATATGGAAATGAGTATCGTAAGAATTTATTAATAAATTCTGAAATGGTAGGGTTCTTATTTGTGGTAATAGCAATAAGAATATGATATAGTCTAAAAGTTAATAATTATTAACTTTGGGGATGTCGCAGTTTCTTATCACCTTGGAAAGATGAAAATGGAAATTATAAATTCTATGGAAGACTGAATCAAGGTGTCGTAACAGTATCACTTCCTGATGCAGGATTATCTGCAGAGGGAGATATTGATAAGTTCTGGGAAATTCTAGATGAACGTTTAGAATTATGTCATAAAGCATTACGAATTAGACATAAACGTTTACTTGGAATTAAATCAGATGTAGCTCCTATATTATGGCAACATGGAGCTTTTGCAAGATTAAAGCCAGGAGAAGTAATTGATCCATTATTATTTGGTGGGTATAGTACAATTTCTTTAGGTTATGCTGGTTTGTATGAGTGTGTTATGGCATTAACTGGAGAATCTCATACAAAACATATCGATCTTGCAAAACAAATTATGCAAAGATTAAATGATGCTTGTAATAAGTGGAAATCTGAGGAAAATGGTCTTGGATATAGTGTATACGGATCTCCAATTGAAAGTACGACTTATAAATTTGCAAAGTGTCTTAAGAATAGATTCGGAGTTATACCAAACATAACTGATGAATCTTATATTACTAACAGTTATCATATTAATGTAAAAGAAGAAATTAATCCTCTTGATAAATTAAAGTTTGAGGCAGAACTACAACCATATAGTTCTGGTGGTATGATATCTTACATAGAGTCTGCAGATATTAGTACTAACATCGAAGCAGTTTTAGAAGTTATAAAGTTCATCTATGATAATATTTCTTATGCAGAGTTAAATACAAAATCAGATTATTGTTCTAACTGTGGATATGATGGTGAGATAGAGATTATAGATGAGGATAATAAATTGTCTTGGAGATGTCCTCAATGTGGCTGTGAAGATCAACACAAACTTCATGTATCTAGACGTACGTGTGGGTATATTGGTTCGAACTTTTGGAACCAAGGGCGTACAGCTGAGATACGAGATAGATACACTCACCTAGATGATCATGAATTATAAAATCCCTGAAAACTATGAGATACGCAACTATTAGAAAAATAGATATATCTAATGGACCTTACATTGGAGTTTCATTATTTTTACAAGGATGTTTATTCCATTGTAAGAACTGTTTTAATCAAGTAGCATGGCCTTTAGATGGAGGAAAAGAATTTACTGAGAAAGAAAAGAAAGAATTTTTTGAATTAATAGAAGGAGTAAAGAGAGTTTCTATTTTAGGTGGAGAACCTTTACTTCAAGCTGCAGAACTTAGTGAATTATTAAAAGAAATAAAGGAAATTTGGCCAGAAAAAGAGATCTGGTTATGGACTGGATTTTATATTTCTGAATTAACTGAAGAACAAATGAAAGTTATTAATTTATGTGATTATATAGTTGATGGAAGATATATAGATGAATTAAAAGATAGAAAACTCAGATTTAGAGGATCTTCTAATCAAACTATATGGCATAATATTAATGGTGAATTAGTAAAAAGTGAATATAATGATGAAAGACTTGATTAAATAATAAAAAGACCTTAGGGAGAAATCCTTAGGGTCTTTATTTTACTCTCCGATGAACCTTTTTTCCTTATTATTGAATATAAAATAATTAATCGAGATGAGTAAAATAATAATTATTCCAGATGTTCATGGTAGGACATTCTGGAAGTTAGCAAAAGATAAGATTAATGAAGTAGATCAAGTTGTATTTTTAGGAGACTATCTAGACCCATATCCAGTCGAAGATATTTCACCAGAGAAAGCGATAGAGGGGTTAAAGGAAATAATAGACTTTAAGAAGAAATATCCAGAAAAAATTATCCTCTTATATGGAAATCACTGTTGTCATTATACAAATTTATCCCCTAATATAACTCCGTGTAGTAGATATGACTTTAGAAATGCACAAGAAATCGAACAAATATTTAACGACAATCAAGAATTATTTCAAGTATTATACAAAGAAGGAAAGTATTTATTTTCTCATGCAGGTGTTATAGAAGAGTGGATGAGAGTTACCTGTGGTTGTGATGACTTAGACATACTTCTTAAGGAACAACACTTAATGTATGATCATTTGTGGTATATGTCAAGACTTAGAGGTGGTTATGGGTTTTATGGGTCATGTATATGGTCTGACGTAAGAGAGTTTGAGAATACATTTCCTGGAGTATTTCAGATTTTTGGTCATACTCAATTAGCCAAGGAATTTTTTGGACCATCTCCAGGGATAGAAGAGACATTTGCATGTTTAGATTGTAGAGAATGTTTTATATTAGATACTGAAGAACAAACAATAGAAAAATTATGAAAACAATTATTGACAACTTAGAATTTAACGGAGCATTAATTCAGCTTACACAATCAGATGGTTTTGATACTATGATTAATGCTACTGAAATGTGGAAATCAATAGGAGGATTGAAGAATAAGCAGCCTTATGAATTTTTAAGATTACCAAGTACTATTGAATACTTAGAAGCACTAAAAAGTGATGGGGGATTTTCCCGGTTCACTTTAGATGCTACTTCAAGTAGTGATACCGGATTTTCAAGTATCACTCCAGTAATAACTATTAAAGGTAATTATTCAGATGGAACCAGACAAGGTACATGGATGCATAGATGGGTAGCAATTAGATATGCTCAGTGGTTAGATCCAAGGTTTGCGATTTGGGTAGATTCTAAGATTGATGAACTTCTTAGGATAGGATTTACTACTGCCTTAAAAGAGGAAAGAGATAGATATAATTCTCTTCTCCCTCAGGTAAATTATTATAATGAAGTTTTAGCATATTCAGAAAACTTGTATTCTGCTGAACAACTCTGTAAAGATCTTGTACTTGGGTATGGGACAAAGATACTTCTTAAGAAACTTGAAGAAAAGAAATATATTTATCGTCGTCCAGGAATAAAAGGGTGGTATTTATCAAGCCCCTACGATAAAGAAGGTTATACAAAAGTTACTTCAGCGGTTGTAACTGATAAACATGGAAATAAACATATTAAGAATCAAAAGAAATGGACTGAATCTGGAAAACATTGGATTTGGAGTTTATCTAAAAAATTATAAAAATTATGAAGATTGGAATTGATTTTGACGGAACCTTAGTTACTCATGAATATCCTAGAATTGGAAAGGATATTGGTGCAGTTCCTGTTCTTAAAGAGCTAGTAGAAAGAGGTCATAAATTGATCTTAAATACTATGAGATCAGGGAAAGAACTTGAAGATGCAGTTGAATGGTTTAAAGAGAATAATATCCCTTTGTATGGAGTTAATCAAGATCCTGGACAAAGAAGATGGACTAGTTCTCCAAAAGTACATGCAGATCTTTATATAGATGATGCTGCTCTTGGATGTCCTCTTATATATAATCCAGATTTTAGTGATAGACCTTATGTAGATTGGGAAAAAGTTAGACAAGTATTTTATGATTAAGAAACCAACAAAAGAAGAGATGTACGTAGTTAATCAGCCACGTCATCTTATGATATCAATTATATTAATGGATTATGATTACTACCCTCTTCCAGATAATATACATACTGGATTATGTAAACTTTCTGAGATTAGTGATATAGTATTCATATTCTCTGATTCCCATTTCGACAACTCTAAAATTAGTAAAGAAAAGATAACAACTCTTTATCAGGCTTGTGCTTTTATAGATAGTTCTGGAAATTTACCGAGAACTATATTTAAGGCTCTACAATATGATAAAGAAATATTTGGGAAGCACATCGGAATAACAATATCTAGATGTCAAGATTTACAAGAATCTACACCTAAACTTTTTGAAAATCTAGAAAAAATAAATCAGTCTAGAATTATTAAGCCAGTGTTTAAGATTCGTAGATTATCATCAACAGAACTATATAACTTCTACTATACACCGTCTGAAGAAAAAAAAGAGAAGAAATGGAAATGTATTTTTGATGAATGTTTATATTTTTATCATAGACATATTCTGAAGTCTGTTATTTTTCCATGGACTAGAGTAGATGTTCCTGATCCTGCCGATTATATAGATTGTAGATATTGTACTTGGGGATCTAACTCTTCAGTACTTTATTTCAGAAACACAACAATCGGAATATTTTTAGAGAAAATAGATAAAGAATTTATTGATACTTTTACTGATCCGGATCCTAGATATCTTTTTGCTGGATTAGTTAAGAAAAATGGAATAGATTGTTTAGATTATAATATAGAGGATTTAGATATTGGAAAATTATGATTAAAAGATATAAACAATCAGGAAGAAATTCAGCTTATCCAGAATATATAGAAGTTTGGGAATATGGAGTTGGATCTGTGCCTGATTGGATTTCAGATAAGAGTAAAGTTACATTTATAGATGGTCTTGGTAATGTAACATTAGAAACTCATGATACTAGTACAGGTGGAGTAGAGATTATAGATTCCACAGGTACATCTCCTCTTATCAGATTAGGTTCAAAAAAAGACTTAATATGTAGAGAGGTAGAGAACGAAACTAAAGTATTTGTATTAACTAGATTACAATTAGAATTATTATATAAACTAGAATTATGAAAGAGTTAAAAGACAGTGAAAGAAACCTGATTAATGAAGTACTTGCAGTAGTAGTAGATTATTTTATTGAATGGTGTGGTGGTTGTTAAGTAATTAAACCAATCGTTGAAAAATTAGCAACCGAATATGAAGGGAAAGTTAATATTTACGGATGTGATGTTGATGAATGTGCAGAACTTACATCAGAATTTGGTATAAGAAACATTCCAACACTACTATTCTTTAAAGATGGAGTACTTCAGAATCGATTAGTAGGTTCACATCCAGAGAAAACAATTAAAGAAAGTTTAGATTTACTAATATCAGAATCAGAAAATGAATAAATTCGTACTTAACACATTAGTTTTAGGAGACGATGACCTACATTGTAAGACAGGTGAAGTAACTTTGTCTATGATGAACCTGAGTCATACAAATTTTACTGGATCGGATCTTGATAAATTTGATTTAATAGTTTATCATGGAGAGAAAGGTTGTAAAATTCTAAAATCCAGAGCATTTAGAACTGGAAAAGTAGGATAAAAATAAAAGAGAGGATACCATTTAACAGGTTCCTCTCAATTTTTTATATCTCTCCGTCATATTTTTTATCGTCTTGAAGAGTTGATCTTTTTCTTACTAATAGAGCAATTTCTATAATTAATTCTTTTAAAGACATTCCACCTTCATATGGGAAAGCCTCATCACACCATTGTTTACTAGAGTAATCTTCCTCCTCTGGTGTAACTTCATAATCTCTACAAAGTTCTGCTACTCTTTGCTGAACATACTCTTTAGTTAAGATTCTAGATTCTGGAATAAAATATGCACTACTCCCAGTCTGATCTTCATGTCCTAAAGCTAAAATTGCTTCATCCCTAAACCAATCACATTCCATAAATTCTTGTGATTCTGGCCATCTTACTAATACATAATTCTCATTCATAATTTTTTATTTTTATTACACTTATAAGAGTTTTACCCTGAAAGCCTTATTATTGAGAAAAACAAGAAATTATGAAAAGAATAGATTGTTCATTTATGGGAACTAGTGGAGATTGTTTTATCCATGTTACCCTAGAATTTGAAAACATCCCAAGAAAAGGGGATAAGGTAGTACTCTGCAGAAATGTTGCAGAATACGTAAGAGAAAATATGACGAATGATGTGGAGAATGCAGAAGAATATGCAGATATTATATCCATGTCATTAGACAAAAACTCAGGGACTATGTACTTTTATGCAGTAGAAGTAATTCATTATCCAAGAATTGATAGAGATGTAGATGATGAAGCGATTACTAGAGTCATACTTAGTAGTAATAGTCTAGATTAAAAAAATAAAGAGAGGCCTTAATAGGTTTCTCTCTTTTTATTTTCTTCTTAGAGTTCAAGTATTCTTCTAAGTCGTTGTAAACTTCCAGGAATATCATTTTTATCTAAGTGTGATTCATTATTTTTTACTTTTAATTCATCCCTTTGTTGTATGAATTTATTATAAGCTATTTCAAAAATTTCTAGATCATAATCATGTAATTGTCCATAAGTTTTTATATTTTCTGGAAGGTATTTATCCTGCCCACCTTTAAAGTTTCTTATTGCATAAGTTATTTTAAAGAGATCTATATAAGCATTTTTAAGAACATCTACTTCTTCTGGTGTAAACTTATCTATAACATTCATTAACTTATAAGTATCATCACCACACATAGGCAAACTCTCTAAATAATCATCTTCTATATTTACCCACCTATTTATACTTACAACAAATCCAATAGGTGTTCCAGAATCTAATGTTACTATCCTATTAGGATAGTAACCTTGAGGAGAGTCACACAATCCTAGAACTTGAAAATTTACATCAATAGATCTCATAGTTTTTGCAATTTTCTTAGATTTATCAAATAATTGTAAGAACTCGTCAGAAAATACATACTTTCTATAAAGTTCAATTACTAATTCTTTAATTAGTTTTTCTAATCTTGCTAATTTTTTCTTAAGACCCGAGTTATCTAAAAGTTCTTTATAAGTTGATAATAAGATATCTCTCGAAATTAATTTACTTTTGTCTTTATCTAGAATCATGATTTTAATATATTATAAAGTTCTATAAAATTAGTTTTCAAAGCAGTTAGAGTTAAGTTTTTATTTTCCAAAGTTTCTTCTAACTCGAATAACTTATTACATGCTCTTTTAGAAACTACCACATATTCTCTAAGTTTTTCCAAAGCTTCTTTATATAATCTAGGACTTTGATGTCTAAAACTACTCCACTCATTACCCTTAAATAGACTAGGAGCAGAAATCAAATTTCCATCTATTCGTTTTTCAATTCTTACTCCTTTAGAAAAATAATAAAGATTATCTCCCCAATTTAAACAGTTTATATTTTCTTCAGGAAATTCTTTTTTTAATACTCCATCTCCTGTAAAATCAAATACTTGAACACTATTTAAATAATCCTGATACTTCATTGTGAATTCTTTTTCTTCTGGAGTTAAACATTCCAAGATCGAATCAAAAATAAAATCTACTAGTTCATTACGTAGGTTCTTACTCTCATCGAACTCTTTGATATACAATTTTTTAACTTCATTAATTATCTTATCTCTCTGATTTCTAGTTAATGCCATAATCGTTTTACTTTTTTTTACATTACTTACATTAATAAGGATTTTGCCATTATAAAAGGTCCTAAATCTTAATTATGTAAAACTAAAATTATATTAATATGAAAGATATTGAAAAAAGAATAGCTGAGAATATCCAAGTTCCTGAGGATATGTACTTAGAAGGATTACTTGATATAACTGGATTTTTATTTAGTGAGTTAACACAATTTCTAGAAAATGAACATCGATATATAGGTATTACTAAATCCTATATTCATACTGTTAAATTAACTATTGAAAGAATAAATCAATCTGTTCGACCTGAAGATATAGAGATTTATGGAAGAATATTATATCTTTATAAACCATTCCTTAAAAAAGAATTTAAGAGACTTAGAAATAAAAAGTTAACTGCAGGGGATTCTGTTATAGTAATTATTAATAAAATCATAGAAATAATAGTTCAAGAAAAGAAACAAGATTTTAGATTTCATAAAGAAGTAAGAACCCTAAGAAAAATTATATCCAAATTTTTTGAAAATATTAGGAACAAAAAGAAAGAAGATCCACTTTATTCTCTAAGTAATGCTATCAAAGAATATAAAGATAGTGGATCTGTTGGAAAATATCCTCTTGATGTATTCTCTTTTATAGATAATCAGTATATAAAAGAAGAATTAAAGGATCCAGGAGAAAGACTAAAAGAAGAAAGTGATAATAAAATAAATGAGATTTCTTTTGATAATTGATTTTCTCAGTTATAGAATAAAAAACTAGATAGAATTTTACCTCTATCTAGTTTAATTTTTATTTTATTTTTTCTTTTCCTCATCTTCGGCTTTTTCTTCCAGGGACTTTTCTTCTCCAAGTTCATACTCCATGGATTCGATATCTATCTTTCGATTTACAAAATCCTTCTTATCCTCATCTTCTATATCCACAGTATAGTAAAGCATGATATCAAACCCAAGATCTTTATATACTGGATTTGTATCTCTTGCTTGAAACATTACGTGATTATATTTTGTTGAATATGTTCCATGCAAATTACTCCTTCTCTTATAGATTGTTAAGTTTTCAGGAATAGTTACATAATGAAGCATATCAAGAGCTGTATATAAATCTACTCCAGGTTCATCGTCAATTTCATCCTTCATCGGAAATCTTAATTTATACCCTAGAAATGTAGATGCTATTTTTACATCATATACATCTTCTTGAGTTTTTCCAAGATCATTTAGTTCCTTACTGAAAAATGCAATATTCTCGAAAATATGACCTGTAAGTTTTTTACTCAGACTCTTACGTCCATCTGTATAATCGAATAAGTCTTGCATAAACTCTGAAAAACCATTATATTTAAGTCTTCCATCAGGCCAATAAACATTATAAGATTCATAATCTCTCTTAGGAATCTCCACTGCTGCCTGAAATACTTTTTCATAAGTACGAGTTTCATCAGTCTCTTCATTTACTACTTTTGTATACGTTACTCCCTTTATTTTATAAGAAAGTATATAATATCCAACAAAGAAACGGTCAATGTTTTCATCTTCTGTACCTATAAACTCTTGATTTAAGGTATCTCCTAATTCACTAAACGTATCTTTATAATCATTTATCTTTGGATAACCAGATAGATTTCTATTATAAGCAGTTGTTGGAATTTCGAAAATAAATTCTAATTTCCTTTTTCCAAACCTAGTGTCAGATTGACTTACGTGAATGATGTTCTCGCAATTCAATAATCCCTGCTTAACTATCCTTTTTTTACCCCATCTATCTTCTTCTACTATATTGCGAATACGAATAAGATCAAGATCCCATGGACTGACCTTTCCCTTTCTATCGCCGAATTGGATAACGTTATACATTGCTAGTACTAAGTTATCACTTTCGTCATTTTCTTCGTCGACTTCGCTATATTCTTCGAAGGAATTGACAATTTCATTAGATTTTTCTCTTAATATATCTGAAGAAATTCCAAGACCTTCAAGTGCATCATCGACTTGTTTTTTCTGTTTTTCTAATTTTTTTATTTCTTTTTTTGTTTCTCTGGCTAGCAGATAACCACCAAGGGCTAATCCTAAACCAATTAGTATTAATTTTTTAGGTTTCATTTCTTTTTCTTTTCTTTTAAGTTTGTTTATTCTTCTTTTTATCCCCTTTGTCCACTGCTAATCCCACGAACCATTCCTCCTTTTTTGGGGGGTCTATTATTTCCTCCTCCCTGAGGTTTACCAATAGATCCGTTTTTAGAAAATAGTGCACTTCCTACACCTAATAATGTTACTCCTAAAATGCTAAGCATCGCAACTCCTATCATTATCTTAGAACTTTTTTCTGAATACTCAGCTGTTATTGTTTTAGTACTATTATTATCTTTTAAAAATGTAGTACTTGTTTTCTGTACACCAAGTAACGAACCAATATTTATCATATTTTTATCTTTTTGAATTAATTTTTCTAATTTTCTTTGTTTGAAAGTCTCCAATAAGTGAAGCTCCGAATCCTATTACGTATATAAGAGCTATAATTTGACTACCTATCTTTATACCACGGAGACATACATTAGCTACTGAGTAACTCCCCATCGCTATTTTTTCTCTTTTTTTAATGTCCATTTTTCTTTTAAGTTTTATTGTTAATATTTAAGTTTATAATTCTTTATTTAACGCAGTCAGCTTAATATGCTATTTATAGATGCTGACTCATCTGTCTTGTTTAATATCTCTTTATAAGAAGGGAACTGGATGGATCTCCAGAACCCTCCCCTGAGATAACAATAAACAAGAATTATGTTTTTGTTCTATTTCTACTTCTTTTTCTTCATCATCTTCTATTTTCATCATTGTGTTTTTCATAACCTAAATAAAGAAAAAGAGTATAGAAGCAATCCAATACCTCTATACTCTAAACTTAAAAGAAGGAAAATTTATTTCTTTTCCTCAGCGGAAATTTCTTCGACTTCTTCAATACCGTCACCAGTGATCTTCTTTTTGACGTCTCCAATCAATTTTTCACAGTAACCGTACTTCTGTTCTAGCTTAACTGCTGCTATTCCGGTTCCAAATCCTACTGCAAGATATAAAAAATTTGTCAATTTCATTTTCTTATCCTCCTTCTTATAAGTTAACATTATTTACTCTTTGGTGGCTGTTTAAACTTCTGTAACCACCGTTTTTGTAACCATTGCCTCCATTTGTAGGGGATGTCACTTCCGGCTTTACTTCAGGAATTGTATCCCCTATACCGGTAACTGTTGTTGCAACTGGTTTCTTTTTCTTTAAGAGACCTGTAGCTGCATTTCCCATATTCTTGCCAAAGGATATTATTTGTTTGTGGTATTTAACTACTAATCCACCAACTACCATTCCAACGGCAACTCCTCCGATTGTGTATTTATTTCTACTAAACCAACCAGATTTTTTTTCTTTTTTAGTTTCTTCTTTTTCCATAATTCTTGTTCTTTAGAAAAATAATTTGTTAATATTTTTGTTATCTTATCTCTTATAAGGCTTTTACCGTTTTCTAAACCATTTGATTTTTAACGGCGAAAAATTAATGATCAAAATTCATTATTTTTGTTTTTGTATAGTTGTATTTATGTATGAATTTTGATCTTAAAGAATTTATTTTCTCATATATAAGATTTTAACGTCTTTTCAAACCCATCGTTTTTTACCCTATAAAAAACTTATCTACACCATGTTTATCTATAACCTTTAGTATTATAGTTATAATAAGTTTATCAGTTATAGATCTAGTTTCGAATTCTGCTCTAGAAATATCATTACGATAATCTTTCATTATATCTACATTCTTGAGGTTATATTTTCCGATGTGATATTCTTTTTTAGAAAGACTTTCAACAATCGTAGGATCATCAATTGTAGTAATATCGAGACCACATTTATCTAAAAACTTATCATATACTAAATCCGATAACCGTTTAATCCCTATCTTCTTACAAGCTATATCGGGAAGTTTATTATTCTGAACAAACAATACTCTATCCCTATCTGAGCACTTCCAAGTCTTATCTGATAAACTAAGATAATATCCTTGAGCTAACCAATCCCTTTCCTCTATATATTTCAAAGTTGTTTGTAAATCTCCTGCAAATTCTATTATATTTTTAAAAGGTAGTGCAATCGGAATTAGAATATTAATTACTCCAGGAAGATGACTAGATAATATTACTTTCATAATTCTAGATCTAAGAAATATTTATAATCATTTCCGATCTTAACAAATAATCCCGAAACTAACTCTGGAAACTTAGTCTGAAGAGTTTTCAAGATACACATATAAGTCTCGGCCGTTTCATTATAGAGTATTTTCTTTGTACCATCTTCAAAAGCAACGTACAAGTGAGAAACCTTAAAAACATTTCTCGTTGCTTGATCAATTTGGTACATAACATTAATCTCTATATTCTCGGCCGTCTTAGGATCTTTCATAGTACTTCTAATATGATATAGATCTTCACCATATTTTGTAACTCCCGGATTTCCTTCTAGTTTATAAAGTTTATTTCTCCCTCCTGTTGTTACTATGTAGGGAATATGATCTACCATACTAACCTCATATTGAACTGACTGAATCCATAATCTCTCTGTAAATTCAAAAGTAAGTTCTGTAATTCTATTCTGCTTAATAAAAAAGCTATTAACTATATTTTCCATAATTATTTATTTTTATTCATTAATTAGAGTTTGAAAGGATAAAAAAGAATAAAATATCAATATAAAAAAGAAACCAAGGATTTTATTTCCTTGGTCTTATAAGTTTAAATTTCACAATCCTCTATTAAAGTCTTGAATTGTTCAAAGTTTAAAGTTCCTCCTCCAGCACTCTTATGTCCAAAAATTATTCCTCTATATCCAGCACAACTAAATTCCGGGATTCGATCAGGTTCTTTATACATTGATATACTATACACTCCTTTATCTCTTCGATTACATACTATATAGATATCATAATCATCTAAGACAGAGTTAAAAACTGTACTTGAAAATGCAGTTCCTATTACACAAACTCCTTTATATTTTCCAGCTACAGTAACGGGAAATGAGAATGTTTTAACTACTCCCTTATTAATCTTATCTTGATTTTGTTTAAGAATAGTTCCAAGTTCTATTACTTCAGTTAATCTATCCTCCCAAAAACATAGATTAGGAAATTCATAGAGCCATGTATCAGGATTTAAGCCATATTTAAATTTTAGACCACTCTGTAAAGGAAGTATTACGTTTTGCCAATCATCTTCCCCAACTTCATCTTTTCTCCAAGTATCATACACTCCAAGAAGTCTGATAAATTCTGGAATATCTTGACCTGGACAGAAAAATCTCCATGTTAATTCACAAGCAGCCGGTCCAATTTCACGAATACCTTTAATTCCGGTGTAATTATTTTGTATAGAACTTTCGATGGATGATACATGATGATCTATGAATATAAAGTTATCTCCATAGTGTTCCCAAACCTGTAACATAATTTCAGGAGGGAAGCTTATATCAACCATACAGATCAGATCATAAGGTCTTCCATTCTTATCTACATACATTTCTGGAATCTCATCTCCATAATTATATCCAGTTTTATCTACTTGATATCCTTCATCGTATAGTGATTTTACCGCTATACACATAGAGCCAGTTCCATCAAAATCTACCCTATGAAAAACAACTAATGCTTTCTTATCTCTGTTCATATCCTAATAATTTAATTAATAAATCAATTTCACACTCTAGTTTTGTTAGTAATTCTATAATTTCAATCATGATTTATAATACGTTCTATAAATTCAGACTTCATAATTGCTCTTGCTTTGAGGTCTACTATATAACTAAGGAGATCAAGTTCTGCACAATTATACCAAAACCATTTTCCTCCAGAAGAATATTTAGTATCTTCTTTGTCTCTCCGTTCTTCTATAATTTTTATAAACTTCTGATATACTTTTTCTTTTTCTTCTTGGAGGTATGCTACTTTATAATCAAACATACTAGAAAATAGGTTTAACTCCTCCATAAGTTTTCCGGCCGAATATCCAAAATCCTTAGCTATTTGTGATAACGTAGAAATTTGATATCCACGTTTCTCTAAGTAATTTTCCATTATTTCTTGGGAGAGAGTTATACTAAATACTCGATTTCTACTATTATACCTCGTCATCATCTTCTTTCTACAAATTTAACTTTAGACTCGATTATACCACGGCCGGATTTTTCATGGAGGATTTTAGTTTTAGGTATATATCCAGAGTCCATAGGTTCAGTCATATAAAATAAATTATTTCCTTTAAACGTAGCTATCATTACTTTTTGGCCAGGTTCTACTTTAATTTCCATAGTTCCTCCAAATAATATAGTTCTTTTGTTTTCTGGGAAAATAAATACAAACGCCATATATGCTATACCTACAATTATAATTCCCCAGAAGATTAATGTTCTCTTTTTCATTGTTGTTTTATTTTATAATCTAATATTAAACTTCTACCGCCAAAAGAGTATATATTGATATCTCCTAAGGTATCTGAAGTTATTAAAAGTCTGTTATCTGGTTTAAAATCTATGAACTTCCTCGCCTTTAGGAAGATTAATCGTTACCGCCCTTAGAAAACTATCATCTTCGAACTTTTCAACACCTACTAAGTCATATCTTTTACAACTTATTAATAATGCTGTTAACGCTAATAATGTTAATAATTTCTTTTTCATATTTTTTTATTTAAATTTCATATATAAGAATCTCAAGGGAAAAGAAAAAAGAGAGGGAATTTAAATTCCCTCTTTATCATATAGTACCTTAAATCCGATATAATGAGACCTTGGAACAAATACATCCCCCACTAAAGGTATAAATCCAATCTCTCCAGTAACTTCATCTATATCTTTTGACTGTTTTCCTTTCTCTATATATAAGGTAGAACAATTAAAGTCAAACTCTTTAAGAATTTTCCCACTTTTCGAATAGGCTGTAATTTTGATCAGCCTTTTATTTCTCTTTGTAATAAATCTACCTACCATCTTCGAAATTTTCTCAGTTCCTCGAATAGATATTAATCTAAGGTTATTCTCTCCTGGTTTAATCGTCTTTGAATTTATCTGAGTTAATGTTGTATATAAACTAAGATCACTCATTCCTGGTTTAAAATTACTAGTTTCGAATAATTCATTTAATTCAATTGCTTCTTCTTTTGTTAATTCTTTCATAATCTTTTATTTTTATTTATTCTTTTTCAATAATAAGGCTTTCACGGGAGAAAAATAAAGAGCCTCAATCCAATGTTTCCAAAGGATTAAGACTATCTTTTTTATTTATTATTTCTACTCTATGTGGCATCCAAAATCTCAAAGAATCAATTTCTTCACGATGTAGTAAGAAATCAATTCTATTTGTATGCTTAGAACCCATAAGATCTTTTACTATCCATTCACCATTTAAGCCTGGACATTTCTTAGACTGTATTAGAACTGTATCTCCAAAGCTAAATTTTCCACTTCTTTTAAGATCTCTAGAGACTGCAATCCATCTATGTTCACCTGTTTTAACTTTTTCAGGGTGAACTTTACTTCCATCTGCTGTAATGCTTCCCGATCTAGCATAATAAAATGTAGCTAATGGAGTAGAATTTAAGTCCTTGGAGGGGCTATAAACACTCCAACCAAGGACCAAAACTATTATGATAATTAATCTACGCAAATTTCTTTTCTATTAAAACTTTCCCATTCAAGCTTCTTCAATGCTCGATTTAGTTCAGAAAGTTTACCCTTCGTAATAGACCATCTATCGGTAGGATAGTCTAAAGATTCAAGATTTACTGGAAGAGGATTTTTCATATTCGGATCCATGTTACTATATAGTCCGACTGGTTCAATCCAAACTTCTTCTTTTCCTTTTTCACCACAAAGTCTGAACACTGCATAAGTCTTAGCAGTCCAGAGAATATCAACATAATTTCCAGGATACAACTTGTAATATTTCCATCTCATTGTATCCCTAAGACCAATAATTACTGACTTCTGGATATTATTACCATTCTCCATTTCAATCAAAGGAAATCCAGGAAAACCATTATCAATTACTGGTTTATCTCTCCATAGAATTCCTTGTAAAAACTCAACTGCCTTTTCTTCAAGACCTTCACGACTGCCAAGACACATAGAAATAACATCTAAGTGTTCACGGATAGCTTTCTTTTTTTGACTATCACAGAATTCTTTCGGATTTCCAATTTTTGTTTTTTCACTAATCTTTTCCAATGATATATATGGAATAAGATCTGGACTCAACCCAGGACTTACAATCCTGTACAGATAGTATGATGGATCTTCGACTAATTTGTTATTACTCAAAAAAATCGGATAAATATTACCGATCATACTGTTTGTTACATTGTACTTAATCATTTCTTTTTTGATTTCTTCTTGTTATTACTATTGTTGTTATCACTATTTTCTATAAGAGATAATCTGGTAACAATTCGTCCTTTTGTTAGATCATATGGACTTACTTCGATTTTTACTTTATCTCCTGCTAGAATTCTTATATAATTTTTTCTAATTTTTCCTGATATAGTACATAATACCTGATGCTCCATGGAATCTAATTCTACTGAAAACATAGAATTTCCAAGCTCCTCAACAACTTCTCCTGTAAATGATAAATTCTCTTGTTTAGCCATATTACTCAAGCACTCCTTCTTTATCAATTAACACTTGAAGATTCCAGAATTTACTTGATATAATCTCATTTACAATAACTTCAGGAATATTCTCAATACCTCCATAGTACTTAATCAAATCTAAAATATCTACTTCAATTGTTGTATATACTTTCGGAGATTTTTTAGTACCTGTATTAGTATCATAAAAAGTTCTTACACCTAATCCAAAATTATTTCTGGCATTTTCAATCAAATCTTTAATATCTAATAATAAATTGGGTGTAGCTGAAAATAAATCAGATAATTTAACTACCTCTAAAGTATAGTTTGTTGATTTAACTCTTTGTCTACTAAGTTTTCTAGAAACATCTGTAAAATGATTCTTAAAATAAATGCTTCCTAATGATACATAATTCTCAATTCTAGATAATACTAAACTCTCTGGATTACCTTGACTTACAACATCTGTAGCTATTTCATTTATATCTATTCCAAGATCTATAAAGAGTTTACTGTAATACAAGTTTCTCATTGCATTTCCATCTTTAAAATCTTGATAAAATCTTCTTACTAAATTCTCTGCATTCTTAGTATTATTGTTTCCTTCACCAACATAAATATCTTCTCTATTTTTATTCAGATCCCAAGAATATAATACCGCTTCCTGTAACATATTCTTAAGCATTTCAGAAACAAGTTCAGGAATAAGATCTGCATAAGAATCTGATTCATTCGATTTCAATGAAAGGATATCAAGAATACATTTAGGATTTGAATAACTAGGAAATCCATATTCTGAAGTAATTGTATATTCCTTTATTGAATTTTCAAATATACATTTTTGATAATCTCTTAAGCAAGTCACATCATTTTCTAGAACACTTCCAGAATCTACAGCACTAGGGAGAGAATATATAACTTGAATATCCTCCGGTCCAGTACCAATTTTTCTTGTTTTTAAGATATCTGAAATTTTCTTCTCATCTTTAAGTTCAGAAACAAATAGATACGCTGGAACCATTGAAGAATCCCCGAGAAAATCAGAATTTAGTTCATTCTTCTTTCTACTTTTAAATTCCCCAAGATAATAATATGTATTCGTTAATGTATCATATCTTCCACCAGGAACCCACTTCTTTACTTTCTTATTCAAAGTACAGTTCATTCGACGCTTCATCTCTTCAAAAGCACTTTTATACTCTACCATTTCAGGAGTCATAAAATAAACACTTTCTTGAAAATCTTCTGAAAACACTGCTTCAAATACTGTATCTCCAAAATCAGCCTTATCACTTTTAACCTGAGTAATTATATTGCCAATCATAGGAACTCCAAAAGCTGTCCGATACATATTACATACTAAGTAATATTGTTCTGGATCAGGAAACTCATCACACTTCACATAAACACTAAGATCACTAGATACTTTCAACTTAAATGAATTAGACTCAATGGTCACTTCATCAAAAGCAGATTCGATATTCTTTTGTACTGCCGCTTTATAAGACTTTTTTTCAGGGGAGGCTAGAAAAACACGCTTCCCTGTTGAAACTGATAAATCACACGGAAAATAAGCTATCAAATCACTCGTTAATCTCCAAGAATTTTTCTTCATAATTTTTCTCTTTTACTCAATTGTAAACTTAATTTTTTTCTTAACATTATTAAATTTTATACAAGACCCTCCAAGATATTCGTGAATCATGTATATCTCATTAATAAGATTTTCGTTTGCTCCTATCAGCGTTTTTGGATCTACAAGAACAACTGATGCAGTAGTAAATCTTCTTTTTGCTGTATCAGGATCAATCAATTCTGTACAAGAAAATAAATGTCCATCTGTTGCTATTACTGCATCATATAGTTCTGGAATTTTAGAACACTCATAATTAAACCTAGCTTCTATGTACTGTTCAAAACTAACACATCTTTCTCGTTCAGCATATGGAGTTCTCTTAACACTAACATAATCTTTCTCATAATAACTAAGAGTACTATTAACTCTTGCTATTAACTCTTTTATAATTTCTTCCGTTTTCATTTAATATAGTCGCAATTAAATCTTCAATTAGTTGTAATTTAGGTTTATCTGATAACATTACCTCTGATTTCTCCGGAAATGCTAAATATGTATTTTTCCAATAAGCATCTGGATCTCCAAGATTATTAGTTAACGAGAAATCCATTGAATCTTCAGGAAAATCAGAATTAATTAACTTATATTTCCCCGAAGTATACACCACCGTACTTATATTTCTATCAAGGAGATATTGAAAATTTCCTATCTTAAAAGTATTCAAAGTATAATCTTGTCTATGTTCAGAGGGTTTCAGTTCTTTTATTAGACTTACTTTCCAATTACTTAATGTTGTTTCTGAAGATAGAATTTTATTGTATAAGTCATCTGGATTTTTATATATCTTTGGAATTAGTAATACCTCAATATTAGGGATATATACAAAAACTTTATTTTCTTCTTCCAAAAGATAATATATACATGAAGACTCTGAGATACTAAGAAATTTATTCCACCTATCTTCAGGAAATACTACTTTAAAGTATTTTACATAATCTTTATAAATCTCCTTTCCAAGAATTTTATAATATCTACTCTTTGTTATTAACTTTATCATTTTTATAAGTATTAAAAAATTCTAAAATATTCATATCATTCCAAGAAACTCTAAATGAATCTCTAGAAGTAGGTGCAAATATCTCTGAAACTGCATCAACGTACATAGTATGAGTAAATTCATCTCCCATATACATTCTTTTCCAATCAGTTTCAGTTATACAATCACGTATCCCAAGTTGTTCTATCGCTAAATTATCAAATCCTATAGTAGCTGATAGATTATTCTTTCTAGTATATAAGATTCTCTTTAAAGTCTTTCCCCACTCCTTAAGATCATACTTGGAGGGATTGCCAAAAGCTCTTCCCCAATTTTTATAACCAAGAATCAATACCTGTCTTCCAGACATTATTAGTTCTTGGAGATCTTCTGGGGGAAATATTCCGGCAATGATATGATATACTTTTGTTTTGAAATATGTAGTGTATTCATCTTCTAAAGTATTCATTAATTTTTTATCAAACCTATCAATACTTACCCCAAATACCTTTACTACATCAAGTTTATCATGGAATTTTTTACGTTTCTCTTCAGTATTCAAAGACTTAGAGTTTATAGTAAGCCTCGGAACAAATCCATTATCATTTGCCCACCTACACAAAGCAGCACAATCATCTATAACAGAATCTTCAGTTACATCTCCACCACCAATAGCTAATTCTATTCCAACTTTAGGAAGCTGAGATAAAATGCCAATAGTTTTCTGTAAATCAAAAGACTTTCCTTCAGAGATACTAGATTCATGACAAAACGGACATCCTATAGAACACTTATTCGTTATTTTTAAGTCTATGGAGTCAGGAAACTTTGAAACAAGCTCCTCTCCTCTTCTTAATGCTCGATAAGTTTTTGTACCTGTTAAATTATTAAGAGTAACATAGTAATTTCCATTTATATAAGAATATTCATCTGTTATCATAATACTTTTCCGAATTCTTTTGTCATTACTGTATATGGTAAACTAATCCAATGAGATCCCCAAGTCTGAGTATCTTTTATTAATTCCTTAAAGATTTCATTTTCATTTGTAGAAAGTGAATATAGTAAGGTTGATTTTTGTTTTTTACCATCATCTTTCGTTATTGTTTTATTTATAATCTCCTTCTCTAGACTTTCACTAATCCAATATAATTTTCTATCACCAAGAGAAATAGGTCTAAAAGTAAGCTGATCACTAGTATTAACTGATCCACCTCTCCATCTTTCCATTCCAAGATATTTTTCAAATTTTTTGGTTTTGATATTATAAACTATATCTGAAATTAAAGATTCACTTTTCAAGTTATTCTCTATATCACAACCTACTGATTTATTATATTCAAAATCAACTCTACCTATATCTCCTCCATAATCAACACTAACGATAATTTCTGGGTCATCGGTTTCTTCTTCATAAAAACCCTCTGGAGTATCTGAATTATCATTTCCTAAATATAGCCAAGATCTTGAATTAAATATAAAATTCTTAATTGACTTAGCTGATTCCATAATCTCAGGAAATATATCAGAACTATTATGATCTATCTCAGGAGCACCAGAATCCCAGTAATAATCCTCATCCTCTTCAACAATATCAGTATCTGACCTGTTTTCTTCCCAATCAAATACTATATCTTTTGCTCCAGTATATCCTAGAACAATCTCTTTTAAAAGTTTTACTTTTTTTCGATTACTCTTATACTTCCAGATTATACCACATACATACTGAAGTTTAGTCATTGGATCATTATACTTTTCAAACTCCCAACCAAATGATTCAGATCTTCTAGGAATATGTATAACTCCTTCTGAATCTATAGGAAGTGTATCAACCAATGAATTAGGATCAACACAGATTACTACAGAGTGAGACGAACTACTATTAGTCTCAGGTAGATTTTTTCTAATTACTTGTTTTATTCTTTTCATAATAAAAATATTTCATAATCATTTATAAGGAAAATAGGCTATCCTTAAAAACCTTATTAGTGTAATATTAATTAAAATTTAAAAGAAGATGAAAAAAGAATGGATTACAAGAACTGATGCTGCAAAGTTAGCAAAAGTAAGTACACAAACTATTTCAAACTGGAGTAAATCTGGTTTAATTACTGTCAGAGTTATTAAAAATATGACATTGTAGATAAGAAAACTCTGACTGATTTATTGAAAAGTGGTTTATTTAAAAAGGAAGCCGAATTAGAGGAATTAGAACGCCAGCTAGATGAAAAGATCGAAAAAATGAATAAAGAAATCAAAAAAGTAGAAGATGTTACAAGATTTATAAGAATTGGATATAAAAAATACTCACATTGCAGGGAATTAATTACTGCATCCTTAATAGATAATATTCACTATTATAATGATAACTCAGATTTTCACTATATTCATGAAATCTTAGTGAAATATTTAAATTTTCTTAATTGTGTTAATATAGGAAAAGTAAAAAAGAATGTTGATGAGATTAAGAGGTTAGCTGATCTTTATGGTTTGACGAAAAGTGATTTTACTAGATATGTCAATAATAATATAAAATTTTTATATGATAATAATAGACTAGTTCTCGAAAAACTGGAAAAATTAACAAAAGAGAATATAGCCAAAGACATAAAATTAGCTGAACTTAAAAGAATCAAAAATGTAGAGAATATTGATGTTACTTTAAATGAAGAACAAGAAAAGAGAGTAAGATTATTAAAAACTAGTATAAGAGACTTAAATCTTTCTCGTAGAGCACTTAATACTTTAATAGATTATGATATTCAACATAAAAATATGAAAACATTAGGTGATATTGCAACTCGTACAGTAAAAGAAATAAGATCTATATATAATCTCGGTTATCATACTTATATTGAGTTAAATGATGTAATAGAACATTATGGTCTTTGTTGGAACATAGATATAGATTATTTCATTTTAACTGGAAACGTAAATGTAAAAATAAAGGAGGGTTAATTCCCTTCTTTTTTCTTTCTCCAAATGATGTTTTTGCGCTCCTGAAAAACCTAAACCCTAATACATGACATAGAACAATTATAAAAGAAATTTTGTAGTTGTTCTTTTGTTTTTCCTAAGAAGTGTGTAGTGTTTATTTAATATATAATAATTATTAAAATATTATGAATGATTTTTGCAACTGTGGTTGTGGATTCAACCCTGGAAGTGATTACAATGCGTTCGGGGATATAGGTTACAATCTTCCGCTGATTTATGAAATCTATTGCAAAACTATTCAGGAAGTAAATGGTACAGATCCAGATACTCAAGACAAAAATAATAAAATTTATGTCAAGAATGGAGTATTATACCTTCCAAATAGTTACCATGCAAGTTTCAAATCCCCAGATACATTGATAATCTACGATGAAACAGTAACTTACAAAGATTCTACTTTAGGTCTTGTAAATGATTAAAGAAAATTTTATTAAACGTTTAATTAAAAGAAAGAATAAATTATGAGCGAAAAAATCTCTAAGATTTGTGTTGACGGAGTTGTATACGATATCGAGTCTACAGGTGATATCCAAGAACAACTCTCTGCTCTAGAAAATAAGGTAACTGAAGAAGCTAGTGTCCGTGAAGAAGGTGACGCTAAGTTATCTGAAAAAATTGAATCAGAAGTTTCTCGTGTTGATGCAAGAATTCAAGAAGTAGTTGCTGCTGCTCCTGAGGCTCTTGATACACTTAAAGAACTTGCAGATGCTCTTGGTAATGATCCTGATTTCGCTGGTACAGTTACAGCAGAACTTTCTAAGAAAGCTAATTCTGCAGATGTTTATACTAAGGAAGAAGCTGATTCTAAATTCATTACAGAACATCAGAGCTTAGAAGATTATGCAACTAAGGAAGAAGTTAATGGTGTTAAGAGTTCAATCAAAGTTTATACTTCAGGAGAAGGTATAAATATTAATGAAAATGATAAAGTTTCTGTTAAGATTAGTGAACAAGAAAGACATCTTAACGTATCTCCAGATGGAAGTCTTCAATTTAGCTATTCATTTAAGAAAGTAGGTCCTTGGTATTATCAATTCCTGGACAAAAACGGTAACCAAGTAAGTAATACTGATACTATTGATTTTAATACTGAATACGACTCTTTAAGTAACGTAGTGAGTCAAAAAGCATGGCAAGTACATTTGGATAAAGCAAATGCTACTATAGAAGCATTAAGTTCTACAGTTGAAATCTTAAAACAAAAGATAGATTCTATTACTAAAACAAATGTTCAATCAGTAGTTGTTTCTGGTGAAGCTTCAGATTTAACAGATGCCGAAAAGGATTACATTGTATCAGGTTCTATCAATAAAAATTCTACTATTACAGGTAAATCTATTTCACTAAAATCAATTAAAGTTAGTGATGCTAGACTTAAGTTAAATGCAGATGATGTAGAATCTAAGGATTTGAATATTTCAGGTTCATTCCCAAAAGCTGATGGAAATACAGCAGTAAGTGTAAATAATGCTGAATTTATTGTATTTAAGGATATGGTATTTAATGCATCTGAAATTTATAATGGTATTGAAATTGGTCTAGCCAAGAATTCAGTACTCCCAAAGAATATATTATTTGATAACTGTAAATTCCAGGGAGATTTTAGTAATAATGCTATTCTAGTATTTGGTACTAAGGACAATGCTGTTATTACATTGAGTAATTGTTACTTCGAAAAGATCAGTAACGCTCTTCGATTGAGTAATAAATCTAATGCGAAAGGTGTAGTCGTTAACATTAATAACTGTACTGTAGATCAATGGGAAACTAGAGCTCCATGGCAAGGTTTCTTAATCTGTGAAGACTATACTAGTAAGTCTGAAGAGGAAGCTAATACTAATAATTTGTTCGGTGATGGTAAGATTATTGTTAACTTCAATAATTTAATTCATGCTGGAGAAAAAGTTAATCCTACTGATCCTGCTTCAGTTTGTGGTACTAAGAACGACGATCAAGTAGTTTTTGTATGCCGAGATGCTGTAACAAATCCAGAAGATAGTTGCTTATCTTATGATCAGGCTAAGTTCCCAGTTGTAAGCTTTAAATAAAAAAAAATAAATGGAGAGGGATTAAATTTCCCTCTCTTTTTTCTTCTCACTCAATAATCTTAAACTATTTCTTATTCTCTTCGCCACAACAGATATTATTCCAGACAAAGTTACTAATTCTTTAATAGGTAATGGACTATTTATTGTAGACCAACTACTTACTATTATAGCTGCATCCCAAGCATAATTTTCTTGTTCTGGTGATGTTTCTCCTCCAAAATTTTTAAATTTACTATATTTTGTGAGATACTTTTTTGCAAATCCTGCTCTTTTCTCTTCCAACTTTCTCATTTTCTTTATGAACTCACCCTTTGTCAGCCACTCTTTTCTATAATACTCTGCTAATCGATTTTCTTTGCACTGACACTCATGAAGTTGTTTCTTGAAAATTGTTAAGTTTTGTTTTGCTTGTTTTGTAATTTCTCTTGTTTCCATTTTCCTTTTCTTTTAAGTTATTAATAAAAAAATCTCCCTAAGCTATTTCATTGTTAGCTTAAGGAGTTTCTTTTTCTCTACATTAATAAGGCTCTCAAGGATTTAGGGATGGAAGAAAAAACAAAATCCATCTATCTTCACAGACTGATGGATTCTGAAAATATGACATTTACTACAACAAACTTAAAAGAAACATTAAATATTTCCTTTCTTGTTTAGTAGTTTGTCTTCTTTTTCCTTTATTTTTGTTTCTAAGTTTTTATTAATATCTTTCATCCAGTTAATTGCTTGATCTTGTATAAAAGTGTTCATCTTATCTTTTACTTCTGAAACACCATCTATTACACTATTCGTTTTTTTAACTGCTTTATATATTAAGTATACACCTCCAATAATTACAGAGGCACCTACAATTACTTTTACTGTTTTCATATTATTTCTCACATTTATTTTTATTACATATATAAGGCTTTCAATCCTCTTCTTTTACTTCCCTCACAAGAAGATTCATTTTAAGAGCAGTCGAGATCATATTCTTAGTTCCACGATTCTCAGAAGTTAAACTTAAGAAAGCTATACATGCATTAGAAACTTCAGCCATCTCTTTATTTCTACGATACCCTGCACTTTTTCCATACTTATCCCATTGTGCAGGATATCGTAAAACTTGATAACCTCTTTCAGATGCATACCTCTCACCTAAAGTATCAGCACCTTTAGCACATCCAGAGACAATTACAATCTCTTCTGTCGGATCTGCTGCCTTTCTAGAAAGTATCTTATCACACTTATCTCTCAAGAATTCATAATCATCAAATTCTCTAGAACCACAAATAATTACTCTAAACATCTAAATAACCCTCCAATGTTTTAATTATAGAATCAAGCCCTTTATCTTCTCGCTGGGTAGATGATAGCCCGGAAAGATAGCCATGTAAGTAATAACAAAAATTCTTAGGTAACGAAATCATATCTTGGGTGGCTTGGGGGATTTCCGGGCTAAGATAATCCTCCAGCGGTCCGTTACAATCATTCCCATCATAAACATACCACTTTCCCGATTCGAAGATATATAAATAATCCTCAACTCTCTCAGGCTGTTTATCTGAAAAGGCTGGTTTATTATTTTCCCAACTCTCACCTCTTCGAACATAATAATCACATCCCTCTAGAGACTCTGCAATAGAACTAATATCACCGCCCAAGATTAATTCAAAAGCCTTCTCAAATGAATTATAATAACCTTGCAAAATCTCTCCAACACCATCTAAGTAACCATCAAAGTGACAGTAAATAACCATATACTCTCCTCCCAGATAAACTTGATGTCCATGAATGTTCTCGTATACCTTCCCAATCATTTTGGTAGGTATCTTAACTGAAATAGTACTTCTCGTTGACATAATTTTATTTTCTTTTTAATAATTCATATCCTCTGATTTGCTTTCTAGTTCCATCCTCTCTCTTTTCATACATAACTACTGACTTAATCTCAAAATAATTTTCGATATCACTAGCTTTAGGAGTAGAATCATAATTAATAGAACTATAAAGATTTCCTAATTTAGCCTTGAGATTAGATAAACTATATTTTTCTCCAGGATTAAAATTTTGATGAATTGTGTTATTAAGTAATTCTGGACTAAATGTTACTATCCCAAGTTCACGTTTTATTTTTGTTACACTATAAGATAACGCTTTTAATCTTTGAGATCCTAGAGCCAAATAATAAGACTTAATCTCATCACTATCTGCTATTTGATCTAATACTATCTGAATAACTTCCTTAGAAACAGGATATTCACATAACATCTTAAGTTTATCATAAATAGTTGTTAATGTATCATAAATACATAAAAACCTAGTTACATCTCTATTTACTATATCATCCTTTGTTAAACTAGAACGAATCGAACTAAATACACTAAATCTATCTCTATAATCTACTTGTTGAATCTGAAAGGCTCTAATCTCATTTACTAGTACAAGTTTATTAATAACAGGTTTAAGTATTATGTTTCCTGTTTGAGAATTAATAACTTTATTTACTGCTACATAATTATCTTTATAGTTTGCAGATTTAGCTATATATAAATAATTTTTTGCTAAAACATACTTATCTTTCTCTAAAACAGTATTATATGCAGATAATAAACCTTCAGTATCTGCATTCTTTCTATCTAGAATTGCTTGAAAATCAGACTCCTTCATCTCTCTATAATCTGCTGTTACTCTATAATAAAAATTTGCTGTATTCTTCCACGGATTACTCTGTAATCTCTGTCTCCCCAGAATTTGAGGAAGATCTTCGGCTATATCAACAGCTAAACAGTCTGAATTAGAATCACTAAAGATAAAACTTCTAGCACAAAGGGAATAGAAATCAGCCCCTAAGTAAACAGTACGTGTGCAAAAGGTAAACATTTTAGGTTTTTCTTTTTCTAATGGTACTTTTCCTATTACAAATTTTTTCCCTAATTTCTTTTGTATTCTCTTAAGATTTTCAGAAGTATTAGAACATAATATATTACATTGTTCAGGAGTAAGATTATTTTTTTTAATCATACTAATAATATGATTAACACTGTTTACATAAAATACTGCCTCATCTGATATTACTTTTACTGGTTGACCATCTCTCATAACAGTAATTTCTTCAAAATCTCCTAATAAATATTTCTGAATAATTTCTTCAGCTTTTGTACCCACCGATTTCATTGTAAGAACTTTAAGAGAAGGTCTAATAATTCTGGAAGAATCGGCAGTTTCCCAATCTAATTCAAAATAAGGAAGATCTTTAAATTCATCTAACATATCAAGATATTTCTCCATCATAGGCGTAGCTGATACAAAATATGCAGTAGGGGACTGTTGCAAGTGTAAAAGAAATCCTAATTCTGTATTTGACTTAAATCTAGAATCATGTAAAATACTTTGAAATTCATCTACTACAGTTATAAATCTATCGAATATTCCTATCTTCTCTAAGATATCTTTTACTACTCTATAAGAATCATACGTTACTAGGATCTTGGCTGGCTGATTATTTAAATATCTTTGATAGGTATACGTATCAATTTCTCTATATAATCTCTCATAAATTTCAGAATTATCTTTCTTCTCATCTTCCTCTTCTTCTATCTTAACATTTCTTGGTTCCTTAGAAAGATCTTTATCAACTTCTATTTCCTTTTCCATCTCATTTATAACTAGATAAACATCATCAAAATGTTGATCTTTCTTATTCTCTAGTAACATTTTTCTTGGAGAACACAATATAACATTCTCAGGACCATTAATACAATATTCTGTAAATCCACAACCAGGTAATTGTTTGTTTATTATACATTTACTTGGAAAATTGTTAAATCTGAATTCATTCCACTCAGAGATATATCTAATACCTCTGGGAATTATAATCTTTTCTCTGTTCATGATTTATAAAGTTTAATTAGTTTAATCTATAATAATAGATTCTTTTTAATACAGAATCCAGTTACATAAAATTGAAGACTAGGGATACCCTCTATTATCTTCATTCAATTGTAAGGATTTAAGGTTAGTAGAAATGCATTTTGATGATTTAAGAAGGTTTTTTATGGTAATATACTATATATATTTCTAATTAAAAAAATATCATCAAAACTACACTTTAAAATTTAATAAATGGTAATATACTATATATATTTCTAAATAAAAAAAGTTCCACTTAATATATTCGATCTCCCTTTGGGAGGAGATCGAATTCTTATATCCCATTTAATCCCTATATAGTTTATTCAATCTAGAGCCCGTAGGGCCCTGGAGTGAACCCTTTAGTGGTGAACGGAAGGTATGATAGAGGGTTCCTTTGTCCTCATAAATAAGTTACCAAATTTCCATCAATTTCGGAGATAAAAAATAAAAGTGGGTTATTTTTGATGTTTTTTACTATTTTTTACCCTAAAATGAGCTAAAATAACCCACTTTTTTGATGTTAAATTTAATGTAAGCCTTATACATGAAATATAAGGAGAATCTGTGTCCTTCCCTCCTTTCCAAAACGTGGTAATAATTTTGTTTTTCATATCCATATATTACTAATAGCGATTAGTTTTCTACTAAGTAAATTCTTTTTCATAGTTGTTAATAATTTGTTTATTTCTCACATATAAATGGACACAGATTCTTCCTTTTATGCTAAGAAATCGATATTATATTTTTTAAGATAATAATTGTTTTCAGGGATTAGGTTCGGCGCTAAAGTTGCTGCGGAGATGGGTTAAGTAGGTTACTTAATTTTGTATCCCGGGACTTAGCTCCGACCTCTTCTTTTTAGTTCTTTATAAAATTGATACTATGTTCATATGATAATAAAAAGAAAAACAAAAAGTGTCTCCGATCTGTTCTATATATCATCAAGACCAGACTTAGATGGAGAATATATAAAACCGAAAATTAATTTGTACCCAGATGTAGGATCAGCACTTTCAGGAATATCAGCAGTTCCGGGAGAGGATACGAACATAGAAGGAGCCACTTATTATATATACAAGCCGCTAATGGGAAGAGCCGATTCATTAATAAAACCTGGAATAATAGAATCTCCGAAGGCATTAGTTCTCCCTGATGAATATTGGTATCTACAAGAACTTCGGCTCAGATTTATAGCGGCAGTTAAAGTCTTGGGGAGAGAAAAACTTATTGGAACTTATAGAACTGGAACTAGACAAACCCCATCTAGAGTATATTCTTGGAGTTGGGAAGAAATTCTAGGGAAATATCAGAAGAAAGGTAAGTTAGTGAATATCCAAAAAGAGTTTGGAATTACATCTGACTTATATCATTCTGGTTTAGGTAGAACATATAAAAAGTATATTGGGAAAGCTAGAAGAGCAATTGGTAATAAATTGACTCAGAATTTAAGAAACAATACAGCCAGAAATACAAAAGCAGTTCGTGCTTTAAATAGACCTGAGATGAATTATAGTTACGGTCCTCATTTTAATAAACTAAATTCTAAAGCTGGTGATTTAAATATTTCAATATTTGATGAAAATAGACTTTCAAAAACACTTGGTATAAGTCCAGGTAATTATCAAATTACAAATACAGACGCTAAAAAAGTTTTAGAAACTATAGATCCAAATACAACAACACCTATTTATTCAGATGTTGTAAATACTATAAAATCTCAGAATGGTGGATCTCATATTAACTTAAGGTATACTGGAGATATAAATCCAAATGTACTAGCACATGAGATGGGTCATGAAATGAATCGTACTGGAAGTTTATTAGATAGAACAATTCATAAATATTATAAATTATTTAGACCTACAGATAGAAGGCCTAAATATTATCAAGTTCCTGAAACATTTGATCGTCCAGGAGTAATGAAACAATTAGGTCGGGATATTGCAAATAGAGTAATAACTCCAATAGAGGAGCGAAAAGCTTGGAATAATGGAACTAGTTTGTTAAAAGAGATTGGAGCAAAAAAGAAGACATTTGATTTGACAAATAGGAGAGCTGATTTATCTGTGGAAACTTATAAATCAAATGCAGATGCTAATATAAATGATACTTTAGTTAATTTAGTACAGATTCCTTCTAGAAGAGGAGTAGCAGCAATAAATCCTCATTATCGTTATCCTATCCCAGAGAATGCAAGTTCTGAACAGATAAATGAGTTAATAAATAAAGAAAAGACTAATAGAAAGCTGTTCAGAAAAATGAAGAAAACTGATAAAACAAAGAAAATGTGAATAATTTATTTTCTAATATTTTTAAGAAGAGGGAAAAAGTTATTATTCCTTTGCAAGAAGAAATAGAGAATTTAGAGTTTTTACTTAGAATAAAAGAGAACAATTCTAATATAAGAGATGAGAAGGAATATATAGATTTATTAAAAAGATTATATAATAATATAAGTACATTTGAAAATTTTTTTAATAATGAGATATTTATTAATATAAATAATCTGACTGAAACATTAAAAAAATTAGATCTAGATTCTTTAAAAGAGAAGATTATTAAAGAAAATTTAATAAGAGATAAAGTTTTAAATGAATTTAGAGTTAATAGAGAACTAATGTCTTCTACTCTATTAAATGAATTAGATTTGGATTTTGGAAATAGAGTAAGAGGTATTTTAGGGTTGAATTTTTATAAAAAGAATACTGAAGATTTATTAATATACTATTCTTATGTTAATATCCATGGAGTGTTTGAATTAGAATATTATTATGGCAATAATTATAGAGATACTTGCGGATTGGATTAATAGAAAGGTAAACTATGATGGATTACTTTGAAGATGTTTTTTGGTTTACTGAAGAAATATTAACAAAGGATTTAAATAAAGAATCTGGGAGTATTTATAATCTGTTCCCTGATCTTACATCGATTAGATTATTAAAAGAACAATATTTCTCTGGGGACAAGGAAAAATACTGGGAAACTATAAACAAATTAATTCGATATGAAAATACTACGAAACAAAATATATTCTGATTCTGATAATGAAACTCCAAAGAAAGTAGGAGAAGCTATTGGAACTGCACTAGTCGGAACAGCTGGAACTATAGGAGCAACAGATTTAATAAAACGTGGAGCTAAAAAGTATATAACCAGTCAGGAATCAAAGAAAGCAAAAGAGGCTCTCAAAGAAGGTATTAAGAAACTTGATTCAACCAGGAAAGCTAATAATTTTAAAGCAGAAGTAGCTCGTGGTGAAACTAATTCAGGAAGCGCTTTAGATCTAATTTTCCACAAAAGAAGAGTCAAGAAAGCAGATCAAGTATATAAAGCAGCTACCTCTAAGAATAATGAAGCCTATAAGTCAGGTGTTAAAGCTCTAAAGAAAAATTTAATATCTAATAGAAATGCAAATATCGCTAAGAGAACAGGAAGAGTCGGAAAATTAGCTACGACTGCTGGTTTAATTGGGACAGGTATAGCAGCTGGAATGAAACTTAGAAAGAAAGATAAATAATAATAGGAACGGAGATAGTAACCTATAATGGAATAGGGACTGCCTGCTAAGCAGATCGATCGTGTTTTTACGATTAGAGGTCGGAACTCTACATCTCCGCTAAAGCGTCTAATATACAATAAAAATCCTCTTCTCTCTTATGTAGATTATCAATTCTCTTACTAAATTCTATAGTAAGGGGGGGGTAATAATTTTAATTAAACCATTAAATAATAAATTAATTATGTACATAAGAAGAAAAGTATTTTCATTATTACAGGATAGTGAAACTGGAGAGGAAAAGTATTTCTCTACAACAAACATTAACTTAGAGGATGCAGAAGAAAGAATATTTAGCATTAATGAGGAGGATGAAGCTGAAGAACGTGAATTTGCTAGAAAGGACTATGAAGGTCTTACTGAAGCTCAAAAAAGAGTTCTGAAGAAACATAGATCTGAATATGCAAAAAATTTAAATGAACAGAGAAATTTATTTAATATCCGTGATACAAAAAAAGTATTAACTGATAATGGATATAATACCTTAAGATCTAAAGGAGTAGTTCGTGGTGGCGGAGTAAAAACTTCAATAGAGGTAAAAGATACTGCAGGTTCTTTAGATAATTATGATACTCTATCAAAAAGACATGTTAAAAATATAAGATCTCAACAACTTGAACAAGCAAAAAAAGCAGGGGATATTATGAAACAAGAAATCCTTGATGGTGTTCATGATGATAAAATTAAAAAAGTTGAAGAAGCTCAAAAAAGATTATCTAATTATCAATCTAAGAAAGCAGCTGAAAAAGTAAAAGAAACTCCTAATTTACCTGTTAATATTACAAAAAAAGAAAAAGATCTTATTGAAACTACGTCAAAGAAATCTTTTAAACTTGGAAAGAAAGGTAAAGTTGCTTTAGGTATTGCTGGAGGAACTGCATTAGCTGCAGGGGCATTGTATGGTGCTAAAAAATTAGTAAATAAAAAGAAAGATAAGAAATAAAAATATAATCTATAGAGTTATTGGTTTAACTCTATAGAACGACTTAGTGATTATTAGTTATTAGGGAAAACATTATTCCCCGTTAGCTCAGTTGTATAGAGCATAATTCTTCTAAAATTAGTGTCATTGGTTAGAGTCCAATACGGGGAACTATTTTAATATAAAATACATACAACTAAATTTAACTAATAAAAACTAAATTAATCATGACAACAATTTTTAAGAAAGTAATCTTTAACCCTCTTAAAAGAGCGGTTAAGTGGTATTTTACTCAGTCTGCTAAAACAGGAAATTATATCTGTATGACTGGAACTTTTCCTCAAGAGTACTATGAAATGATGTATGAAAAGAGGAAAGATCAACAAAAGTAAAAGACAGTAGAAATTTATGGGATATAGGAATTTCCTATATACCCTTCGTTGACTAGGAAGAAAATAATTAATAAAAAAAATATATCGCAGGATGAAAGAAATGGTATCTGACAAGTTTCATAAGCTTGGGTTGTTCGTTCGAATCGAGCTCCTGCTACATACATACTAACGATGTGATATCGTAAGTTCTTTATTGAAATTATCAAGACAAAGGATAATTGGAAAGATATATTAGTTTCACTTGGATATAATAAACATGGATCTAAATTTATTAGGGATAAAATAAGAAAAAGATGTTCGAATTTGGGAATAAATTTAAATCTTAAACAAAATCAACTAGATACTGTACCAATTTTATCTGTAACTAAAGGAGATTTATTTAAAAAACGTTCTAATTGGCAGAACGCTAGATCTAATATTCAAAATTCAGCAAGAAAAATATTTTTTAAGAATTGTCTTGATCCTAAATGTATAGTTTGTGGATATACTAATCATGTGGAAGTAGCACATATAAAGGCAGTTAGTAATTTTAGTGAGGATTCATTAATATCAGAAATTAACGATATTTCTAATTTAATAGGTTTATGTCCTAATCATCATTGGGAGTATGATAATGGATTATTAGATATAAGTAAATACATAAATCATGAAAATAATAAGAAATAATATTATTCCTTTTCCAGGTTATAAAGCAGTAAATATCTTTGGAATTTTATTTGTAAGAAAGAATGCTAATATAAAACCAGAAGACTTAAATCATGAAGAGATACATACAGCACAAATGAAGGAAATGGCTTACATTGGGTTTTATGTATGGTATTTCTTAGAGTGGTTATTATGTCTCCTAGTTTCAGGATTTAGCTTTGGTTATGCTTATCATGATATTAGTCTTGAGGAAGAAGCACATCTAAATGATAAGGACCTGGAATATTTAAAAACCAGAAAACATTATTCTTGGTGGTCCTATATAAAATTAGGGAGTTGGAAGAAAAATAAAAACTAACCATATATACATAAAAAGATTATGATTATACTTAGAAATAAAACCTATTCGCATGAAGAAGAAATTGCGAATATTGCGGCAGCTCCTGGAAGTCCAGAGTATAGCCATGAAAGAGCCGAAATAGAAAAGAAACCGGCTCAAGAAGCATCAGCAGTTCAAGAAGGTTATGAAAAAGCATCTCAGGAAATTGATAAAACAGTAGAGGAAGTAGAGATAGTTCCTGAAGCAGCTGAAGAAGCAATCGAAACAGAAGCACGTGAAGCTGGAGACTCTAACTTGGACTCTAGAAATGATGCATTAAAAACTCTTAATGATTTCTTAGGTAATATTCATTAATTATGATTATCCTAAGGCAAAAGAATTATTCCGGCCGAGAAAAAGTACCTCAGGCTATAGCAGAAAAGGCACGAAAATCTGGAGTAGTTCAAAAAGATTCAAATGGTGTTTGGAGAATTATTAGCCTGAAAACTTCTCCGGCCGAATATTGGGATGCACACTATGATACCCGTGAAGATGCTGAAAAAGCTCTAGCCGCTTATCATGCAAATAAACATTAAGAGTTTAATTTTAGAAGCGATGAAAATCGGATATTTTGAAAAATTTTTACACTAGTATTAATTATTTTAGAATAAAGAAGGCTAAGTAATTTATAGTGTTGTTAGATTTTTTAACGCTTTTACGGGAATGTTGGAATCGGTAGACAAGTAACTCTTAGAAAGTTATGCTAAACTAGCATGAGGGTTCGAGGCCCTCTTCCCGTACGATAGGTTAACGATGTGAATCGATTAAATGTACTAATTCTTTAAGACAAAAAATTATTTAGTGAGGGCGTAAAAGAACGAAAATGTGAGTGTTGTGGAATAACTGAATGGAATGGTAAACTTGTTCCTTTACAACTCCATCATATAAATGAAGATAATACAAAATAATTTATTAGAGAATCTTCAAATACTTTGTCCTAATTGTCATGCTCAGACAGATAATTATTGTAGTAAAAATAAAAAGAAAAACGTCTAATATCTATACTAACCTCTTTTCCTCTTAATAATTCTCTCTAAACAAGGAGGGGGGGGGTAAAATAATTAACACTTTAAACAATTATTATGTACATAAGAAGAAAAGTATTCTCACTACTACAAGATGGTGAGACAGGAGAAAAGAAGTATTTTTCTACGACCGATGTAACTCTGGATAATCTTGAAGAAAGAATTTTTAGTATTTCAATTCCAACTGAAGAAGAGTTAGAACAGAGAGAATTCGGTGCTAGACAAAGAAAACAGAATAGAAAATTAGCTAGATCTATTCACAATGCCGAAATGCAAGCAAATAAAGCAGCTAAGGCACAAGAAAAAGCAGCTAAAATAGTTTCTAATCCAGCTAATTTAGTTGATGAGAAGAAAATGGAAGAAGCTCAGAAACTTACTCAGAAAGCACAAAAAGCAGTTGAGTCTTCTAATCGTAATGCAGGTCAAGCTTCTCAACAAGTAAAGAATATCTCTAAAACTAGAAAGTCAGTTGCGACAAATCCGGGAGGTCTTGAAATTAAAAATCAAGGTGCAGGAGATATAACTGTTAAGGAAGAAGGTGGTAATGTAACTGCTCATAAAGTTGCTCCTAAGAAAAATGGTCAAACAACAACTACTGTAAAAACAATATCAACTAAACCTAATGTAGTAGTTGATAAGATGACATCCAAAGGTCCTAAGAAAGTTTCTACAGAGGCAGTAAAGAAATCAGCCGAGAAAACTCAAAAAGTTGCAGAAGTAGCCCAAAAAACAACAAAAGATTCAAAGAAGATCCTGAATGGGGCTAAGAAATTAATGAACACGAAGGCTGGTAAAATAGCTGGAGGTGTTGCTTTAGCTGGTGGTGCAATGATTGGAGCTAAGAAGTTATATGATTATAAAAAGAAATAAAAAAGATAATCTATAGAGGTAGTGTAATTAATCTCCTCTATAGAACTAATATAAGTATTACAGAATATGAAATTTAATAAAACTCTCGAAGCTGTAAATATTATGGTTATGGCTTCTTATCCGGCCGCTAGATTCTATGAAGCACAAGGTATATTAATCGAAGAAGATAATAGCTTTATCCCTGAAATTTCTGGAATGGTAATTGTTTATTCATTACCCCTCGGAAAAACGCTTCTTGTAAATGTTGCGGCCGAGTCTGAAGAAGCCTATGAATTTAAACTAATTAATGAAAACTGGCTTGAAGATAGATCTATAACTCCTTATGTAGGTATGACTCTAGAAGATGCTTTTCAAGAATTAGTTAAAGCAGAAAAGACTATTAAATCTAGAAATGTAGTTCTCAGACATCCATTACATTCATCTTATACTCGTCCTGTTTATATATTTGGTGATGTTCGGCGAGGAGGTAATAGTGTTGATGTAATGACTGGAGAAATAAGAGAAGAATAAAAAATTTACTTTAGGTGATTTAATAATATTATGATGAAAGTTAAAAGATTTTCTCAAACTCAACCAGATATAGAGTGGCATAAAAACAATATAAACCCAAATTCAGGTAAAATTCTTGAAGATGGAAGTACTCTTTATAAAGCAAAATCTGGAGATTATCTTTATATAAATAAAGATGGTGAATGGATTATTATGAATGGTGTTAATAAATTTATGCAGGATTCTAAATTATATCAAATTTCAAAATTTGATAAAAACATTCATAATAAAATTGGAGCCGCAGGAGCAGTTATTGGCGGTTTTATTGGGAGTTTGCCTGGGTTAGCAATGGGTAATTTAAAAACAGCTGCTACAGGGGCTATGATTGGATCAACTATATCTGGATTGTATAATAGAAATAAAGCAAAGAAGCGTGCTGAAAATATAGTAAGGGATTATGAATCTAAATATGGTGAGGATGCTTATACTACATTTATGAAAAAGAAGTAAAACATACTATTTTTAATTTTAAATTATTTTATACTATGATTGAATAATACTACTCTATTTTAAGGATATAAGGAATGATATTCGATTTATATTTTTAATAAAAAAATGAGATACACTATTCTCACGAACTATGTATCTCTTGGCAAGTTACTACAAAAAATTAATGTAGCAAGTTTAATCCTCATAAAAAAAGTGAGAATTAACTTTTTAAAATCATATATAAGGCTTTGAGGTCTTATTAAAAAAATTGTGGTCTTATCGTCTATCGGTTAGGACGCGAGATTTTCATTCTCGAAAGGGGAGTTCGATTCTCCCTAAGACTACAAAAGTCAACGATGAGATATCGCAAAGACTTATTATATTTTATCATGTTTTATTACAAAGGAGTGGAATTAGCTACTCTGCTCCTTTTACATTAGATAAATAAAGTTATAATAAAATTAATTGATATCTCAGGAAGTGATTAAAATAAATAAGTAGAACAATTATTAAATTGAGTAATTTTAAATAGAGAAGATGTAAATTCCATTATAGATTATTCAAAATTATATAAAATATGAAAAAATCAGAAACAATATTTCAAAAGTTGTTTTCAGGAATTAGTTTTGGAAATTCACGTATTCCGCTTAGAAGCAATGTGTTCAGTAAAGGCGGAGGAAGAGGATATTCTATCATTGGAGGAACTGGAAATGGAAGATTTCTAGATAATGAAAGAAATTCGCCCCTACTAGGTACGTCACAGCCTTCTTCTAGATTATCTGGTTATCTTGATAGAATGGCAGAGCTTAGGTCATATTATCTTTTAGATATTACAAAGATGGCTACAAATTTCTTTTCAGATTATGTAGTTAATTTTATATCTCAAGATACCCAACAAATAGTTTCTGTATTAAATCCCGAAGATTCTACAAATAATGAAACTGTAACTACTCGATTAAATGAGATTCTTTTAAAAGATATTAAAATAATTGATTATATACGAGATCATATAAATGATTATGTATTTTATGGAGGTTATTATAGTATGCTTCAAACTCAAAGAGATGAAAAAGGTCATCTTGTATTTAGAATAGAAGAACTTAATAATCCAAATGCAGTAGTTATAAAAAAGAAAAAGAATGAAGATGGAAATATAGAAGATATATTTTTAGCAATTGGAGATGATGGAAATCTATATGAAATCCCAAGTACTGAAGTAGTATATATAAGTAATCCTAAGCTTCGACTTACAAACGATCTCGAAGAAGGATGGAAAGAAAAGTCTAAACCAGAAAAGCCAAAATTAGGAAGAAACAAGGGATCAGAAAATAGAAATAAAGTTCTTAGAAAAGAATCATTTATGGCTTCTGAACCACTATTCTATTCAAGTATCTTAAAAATAAAAGAATTAGTTATAAAAGAGCTTTTAATATCTCTTATTTCACTAAGAGACCTTTCATCGCCTTCATTGCTTGGATTACAAAGTGATAAGTCAGTACCTCTAGAAACAATGAACGAATTATGTGCTCGATTACAGAAACTTGCAAATAATACTAATGAATTATCTTCATTCATTACATCTCAGTTCGATGTCACCTCGTTCATTGAGTCTGCATTAACTCAAAATGTTAAGGTTTTTCCTGATTATAATAGTACCATTACCTCAAGGACTTCACTACTCCCACTTGATAAATTAACAGACAAACTTTTAGATCTTATACAAAATCTTGATTATGTAAGAAATAGTGTTCTTTCTCCTCTTGGATTACCATCTACTATCTTAGATGGAACCTCGGGTTCAAAATGGCAAGTACTTCAACAGTCAGAAAGAGCTAATTCAAGAGTAACATCATTAATTTCAGGAATAAAAGATTCAATAGTAAATCTTGTTTGTAGTATTTATAAGGTAATATATAATGAAGATTTAGATCCAAGTTTAGTTCAAATTCATATATTCCAGAAAACAACTGTAGAGTATAACAATCAGATTAATGAAGCTGAATCAGTTAGTGGTTTAGTTCAAGGTATTTCTGGAGTTTTATCTAATGCACTCCAGACTTTAGAACAAGCAACTCCATTAATTGAGCCTGAATCATATCTAAGTTATATTCAAAACTTACTTAAAGATATTGACCCAAGTACAGAATCTCTAATAAATGAAGATACGATTAAGCAGTATATAGAATTTCTTAATCAAAAACTTCAGGCACAACGAGAACAGCTTGGACTCAGTTAAAATTATTCAAAGAAGATGATAATTAAACGTAAATTATTTGCTTCTAATGATCCCACTCCAGAACAATCTCCGGAAATTGGTCTAGCTAAACAGGAAATGACTTCTAAGGACTTGCAAATAGAACAAATGAGACTTCAACGTCAAATCTTAGAAACTCAGAGAATGCGACAAAGAATGCAAGCTGAGGAAAGAATGCAAGAAATGAAGCAAGTTAATCAAACTCAGAAACTAGAACAGAAAAAGGATGAAGCTCAAAAAGATAATCAATTAAAAGTAAAGAAAATTGACGCTCAAAATAGTAGGCAGGAAGTAAATAATATAGGATTGTATAAAACAAAATCAAAGCCTACACCAACAGTATCAATGAAAACAAACTTGTAAGATTATGATTAAAGAAAAGACATTTACAGAAGGAGTGGAAGATTCTAAGGAACAAGAAGAAAAAGGATTTGATCCACTAAGACCGTATATAAAATGAAAATTAAAAGATTTTCCGGTTATTCAGAAGCTGCCCCTGGAGGTGTAACTTATCAAAAATCAAGTCAGGTAATTACAAGATATATTCTTGATCCTCTTGATTCTAGTGTAGATACCTTAGAAGAAACAGATAAACTTGGGGTAACTAAACGAAAGAGTGATAGAATTAAGAAGGTAATAAAACCTCTTAAAAAATACTTTAAATATAAATCAAATAAAAAACAGTAATCAAGTATGTATATTAGACGTAAAGTATTCTCATTACTACAAGATGAGACAGGAAAAGAAAGATACTTTTCTACTACTGATGTAACACTGGAAAATGAGGAAGAGAGAACCTTTAGTGTTGCAGAAGGTTTAGAAGAAAAGGATTTCTCTGATAAAAAAGAGAAAGTAGACTTGAAAGATGTAAAATCTCATAAAGGATTGAAAAGAGCATTAGCTGCAGGCTTAACTGGACTTGATGCAGGTGGTGGACTAGCAGGTGGATATGTTGGAAAAAAAGCTGCAAATAAAGCAGATAAAGAAGGAAAGTCTGATGAAGAAATTCTTAAAGAAGCAAGAAAAGCTGGTCGTAATGTAGGTATTGGAGTAGGAGCTGGTATCGGTATAAATGCTAGTGCAAAAAATCTAAAAAAATTAGAGACACTTGCTGGTAAAAAATTAGGTAAAGGACATAAGGCTGCTGCAATTACTGGTGCTGCTTTAATTACAGGAGCTTTAGGTGGGCTTGGTGGTAGAAATGCTGCAAGTGTTAATACTAAAGATAGATTATCAAAACGTGCCTTAAAAGAGCGTAAAGAAAAAGAAGATTAATTAGAAATATCCCATGGAGATCTTGGAGTCTATTAGTTTAATCTAACCATGGGAACTTAAATACTATAAAATAATAAATATATGATAGGAACAGTTAACCCATTTAGTGACCCTGAATTTAAGAAGCAAATTTTAGGGAAAGAGGGGAGAGCTGTTGATGACCCGGGAGATTATGAGATTTTGCAGCCGGAAGAGGATGTATCTAAAAACCTAAAAAATATTATAGGGTCAGCTCCAGTACTCCCTAAAACGGCTCGCAATATTATTATGGATGCTAGTGCTATTGCGAGTAATCAAAAAGAACAAAAAGCACTAGAATTAACTCATAAATTGAACGAAGTCTTTACTAGTTATAATAAAGAGTATAATATAGATCTTCATGTTGATTTCGGAAGTCTCTCAAATACTTTAGTTAATGTGGCAGATCCAAAATCTAGACATATCTTAGAATTATATGTTTCTGAGGTATTTCAAAGTATAAGACCTATTCTAATTCTTAATATGATTTCTAAACTTTGTCTTTGTATTGATTATATACTCGATCCAATGAGACTCTTTGACAGTTCACAGATGACTTTGCAGGATTCATTTATTGCCGTTAATATATCTGCGGCTTAGTTGAAATACTAAGAAAATTATACTAAAATGCTGAAAGATAGTTAAAACATAAATCAGCAAAAAGGATTACTAATATAAATCCTTTCTCAACGACTAAATGTATAACTAAATTTGAAATATAATTTAGATGATATAGTCTAATTTAATAAAATAAATATTAAAAATAGATATGAGAAAAAATTATGCAATTTATTCAACAATTAGAAGATATGAAGAGTCAGATAATTGTTAAAGGTTCTGATCTTGAATTGAGAAAAATTGCAGAAGAATCTGGAAATGAAGAGTTGAATAGTGAAGAGTCTAAGCAAATAGTAGCAGATTTTATGAGATTATTTCAAAAAGAACATGGAATAGAATAAAATATTTTCCTATACTAATCTTGAAATATGAGATTTTACATTAAATTTAGATAATCAAGTTTTTTGGATAGAATATAACGGAATACAACATTATAAATATTCAGAATTTTTTCATAATTCACTGGAAGAATTTGAAAAGCAGAAAATAAGAGATAGTAATGTTCGAACATATAGTAATAAAAGTAATATAATTTTGATCGAAATTCCATATACTTATTCTACATTTGAAGATATCTCTATAATATTAAAAGAAATAATTATAGAACATAAAATAATAACTGATGTAATTATTTATCCAACCATAGAATAAAAAATGAGATACACTATTCTCACGAACTATGTATCTCTACTTTAAATTACGATAATACCTACTATGACATAGGTAATTAGTACTATTTCTATATAAAAAGTGTAGTAAAGAAATAGCACTCGTTTATTCTACTACACATATATAAGGCTTTTAAGTTTTATGATATTTTCTGATTTAATTATGAAATATAAATCAGAATTGCCTCTTTAGCTCAGTTGGCCAGAGCACGTGATTTGTAATCTCGGGGTCGTTGGTTCGAATCCGACAAGAGGCTCAAAAACAATATTCTCCGTTAGCTCAGAGGCAGAGCATTTGACTGTTAATCAAAGGGTCGGTATATCGTAATTACCACGGAGAGCTGTTTTAGGAGAGGTGGCAGAGTGGTCGATTGCGGCGGTCTTGAAAACCGTTGTGCTGTGAGGCACCCGGGGTTCGAATCCCTGTCTCTCCGCAATAATTTTAAAGATAAGAAAAATTATAAAAAAAAACAATTAATTATGGGAAAAGAGAAATATAACAAAGAAGAATTAATAAGATTATTAATCCATGAAGGAAAATCTTATAAAGAAGTTGCAGCTATGCGGGGTGATGGAAGCACTGGAGAAGCTATACGTAAAAGCAGCAAATAGATATGGAATAAAAGTATCAGATAGAAAGAAACTAAGAAAATGTGAATATTGTGGTAAAGAGCATGATGGCTCTTTTGGTTCTGGAAGATTTTGTTGTTCAGATTGTGCAAAGAAATATTCACTTAGTTTCAGCAAAGGTAAAAAATCAGAAGATAAATCTGCTAAAGAAGAAAAAGTAGAAGAGTCTGTAAAGATAGCTCCTCCTAAGGAATGTACCACTGAGTTGTCTAGATTTGATGGAAAATTAACTTCAGATTTATTAGGATATGTAGGTGAATGTGCAACAATGTTTCAATTAGCAAGAGTTGGAATTATGTCATCTAAACCTTGTGGAGTAGATAGATATGATGTAATTGCAGATATAGGAGGAATACTTTATAAAATTCAAGTTAAATCTACTGCTGGCTATATTGATAAAGATGGAGCATTATCGTACAATCTTCAAAATAAATCTGGATTATATAAAAAAGGTGAAGTAGATTTCTTTGCCTTGTATAATTATGTACTTGATATTATACTATTAGTTCCCTTTAGTATACTTGAAGGTAAATATAAGGTGCGTATTCATTTTGGAAAAGAAAAAGATGAATCAGATTTATTCTTTTGGAAAGATTATATTTTATTTGATGTAGCGAAATCTTTATTATCCAGTTAATTAATAATAAGTTTGTGTGATACTCAAGTGGTTAACGAGGATAGACTGTAAATCTATTAGCTTTGCTTTCGGGAGTTCGAATCTCTCTCACACAACATAAAATAAAATTATAAATATGAAAGTAAAAAGATTTAGTAAATTAGATACTCTACAAGATTCTATAAAAATTGTAAGTAAGAAAACAGGAGAATCTCTTACAATAAATAGATTTAGATCTTTTATAGATATTCTTGGAAAATTTATTAAGAGACTTAAAGAATGGAGTAATAAGAGACCGTCATTTGATATTTACCTAGATTCTGAGAAAGTAGCAGAATTAAATCTTATAGAAAAATCCAAAGAAGAGTTAAATATAGTATGGATTGAAACTTATGAAGATTATAGAGGTAAAGGATATTCTCAGGCTATTCTAACAGAATTGATTAGATTTGCTAAGTCTCAAGGTTATAAATATGTTACTCTTGAAGTGCCTGGTAAATCTCCTGATGCTAGACATATCTATGAGAAGCTTGGATTTAAGGATGATGGAATTTTAACAACCCCAGAAGAAGATTTTTATTGGGGAGGTCTTACTAAAATGAGGCTTAAATTATTTGCAAATATTACTAATGTAGCAAATTTAACTCCATTGAAAAATATAATAACAACTACTACTAGGAAAGCTACAGGACTATCTAATTCTAAAATAGCAACACAAGCAAAGAATGCAGCATTAGACTTACATTCTGCAACTAAAGATGCTCAAAATTCTTTTATATCTCCTAATGGTAATGGATATGTAACTAAAAGTTATTTTACTAAAAGACGTCCTAAAGGAAAGAAAGTTGAGTTTGTAGGAGATTTATTTGGGAATCCTAATCAATTACAAAAACCAAAAGTTGTTAACAGCAGTAATAAAGGAGGAAATTCAATTAGTGGTTTAGATGCTAAAAGAATGAATTTAAAACGGTATAATTCTCATAAAACAAGATCTTTGGAAGTAACACCTACTGCACCTGGACAAAATGAATGGGTTAAACGTGTAAAAACTAATGGACAAGCTAGGTGGGAAAATAATGGATTATATATCCCTGGTTTTGAGAAATTATAAAAAAAAAGAAAGAAGGATCAAGGTTATGATTAATTTTACAGACCATTTTGATCCCACTAAAAGTATAGAAAAAGATTTAGCAAAAGTAGATCTTAGGGATCAATATACATCATTGACAGAAGATGAAAAAATAATGGTATTTCTTCGTCTCAAAGGATTTACACACAGACCCCCAACGATAGAAAGATTATACTCTGATGATTATTATTTGGGTAGTCAGGAATTTTTTGATCATGGAGATGTAATATTCCCCTTTTGGAAAGATGGATTGAAGAGAATTTTTCCAAATGAAGTTACGACAGCAAAACCATTACTCTGTTTGTCAGGAGCCATTGGTATAGGTAAATCTACGGTATCTAAATTAGCTATGACAAATACACTAGCTAGATTAAGTTGTATGGCTAATCCGTGGAGAACATTTAAATTAGGTAAAAAACCACTTAGCTTTATCATCTTCCATAGAGATGAGGATGTAGCTAATGCTGAATTTCGTAGATGGATGTTAGATGATGTATTAAAACAAAGTCCATTTTTTAGAAATTTACCACATAGACATAATATAAGAATATTAACTTCTGGTCCTAGGGGTGCAGGTGGACTAGGAACTGACTTGATTTTTGCAATCATGTCTGAGGTCAATTTTTGGCCTAACGAAGAAAAAGCCATGGAACGTGTAAATAGTACGTATATTCGTATTACGTCTCGTTTCGATGTAAAAGAAAGTTTAACATTAGCTGGAAATCTAATAATTGATAGTTCTAGTAGGGGTGCAGGTGGTCCAACTGAAATATTTCTTGAGAATGCAGAACCTCAATTTACTTGGGATTGTAGACCTTCTCATTATGAAGTTAGAAAAAATCTGTACGAACGTTCAAGGGGAATAACTTTCTCAGTTTATACTGGAGATGGTAAATATCCTCCAAGAATATTAAATAAAAATGATAAAGAGGAGAACTATAAATTAGAAGATGATCAAGACCCTGATAGAGTGGAACATGTACCTATTCAATTATTCGGAGAATTTAAATCAGATTTGATTAAAGCTCTTCAAGATAAATCTGGTATTAATACAGGATCATCAGATAGTTTTTTTGGAGGTACTATAGAACACTTATCTAAATGTTCAACAATAAAGAATAGAATTCCTGAAATTATTACAGTTGATTTTTATGACAAAGAGGATAGGATTATTAATCATGTAGAAAAAATGATTAATCTTATTCCAAGAGGTACTCCTATATGGCTAGGTCTTGACTTAGGTGTAGTAGATGATACAACTGGAATAGCAGCAGTTAGTTTTGATCATTGGGAAAATATAAATGGTACTTTAGTCCCTAAAATTAAGTGTCATTTTGTTTTAGGTGTATCCAGATTAGAAGGACAAGAGACGAGTTTATTTCATATAGAGCAGTTTATAGAAGATCTTAACAAGAAATTTAATATTATAGTTAGTGCTGACCAAGCTTTTTCTAAACAAATACTTCAATATTGTGAAAGAGAAGGAATTAGAAATAATGGGAGAATTTCTACAGATAATACTCCTTGTGAACCGTCTCTTTATTTGAAGTATATAATAAACAATGAACTTCTTGAAATTCCTGAATATAAAAGATTACAAAGAGAGGCATATGATTTAAGATATGTTGGTCCAAAACGTAAAGTAGATCATCCTAAAAAAGCATCAATATCTCCATTATTTGATAATCCTGATGGTTCTAAGCCAGGAAGCAAGGATTTATGGGATGCTTTAGCTTCTAGTGTTTATTCTTTAAAATTATCTATCGATGAAGGAGAAGAGATGGGATATTCTTCAGGAATAGCTAAACAACTCGAATCTCTTTCTAAAATAACAGCGGATCCAAGAGAAGATTCACAAAAGGAGCTTCAAGAAATGTTGGAAAATATATTTTAAGATTCTTTTTCCATAATATATAATCAATTCCTAGGATGACCAGAGGAAAGTGGTCTATTGTTCGATCAAGTCCTAGGAACAAACGCGCTAGATTTTTTACAACCGAGAGTTAACTGCACTAAGTGCAAAAAAATGAATGGTTGATAGTTGTAAAGCGCGAATATAATTGAACTATAGTATAATTGGCAATACACCAGATTTTGGTTCTGGGATTCCCTGTTCGAGTCAGGGTAGTTCAACAAAAGAAAATAAAAATAAATAATAAAAACTATGTTGAGAGTTAAAAGATTTAGTAAAGTTACTGATAAAGTAAAAGAAATAGGAAAATCTATTGAACATACAGTAACTCATCCTAAAGAAACTGGTAAGAAAGTGGTGGAGTATGTAAAGAAACACCCAGATGAAGCTATAATTCTTGGAACATCTGATATTGTTCCTGGAGTTGTTGCTGCCAAACTTGCAAAAGCTGGAAAAACAAAACAAGCAGCTATCGCAGGAACTATTGCAGCACTTCCTATTGGTGGTGCGTATGTATCTGGAAAAATAGCTATTCGAAAATGGAATGAAAAAAGAAAGAAGAATAAATAGAATAGATTCGAGATGTAGTTCAGTAGATAGAACGCTTGGTTTGGGACCAAGAAGTCGCACGTTTGAGCCGTGTCATCTCGACCTAGATAAATAGACGATGAGATATCGTGGAATTACTAACATGAATTATAAACCTTTAGGAAGAGTAAAAAGTCGCGAGTTACTCTTCCACTACTAGGAATGACATGTTAATAATACAAGGATAGTTTGATATCTCGGGAAGCTATAAAAATTTAATTCATGATAGATACTAAATTATTACCAGTACCTTTAGAGTATTCTTGTCCAATAGTAATGAGAGTAAAAACTTCCCAGAAGAAATGATAGTGGGAGATTAAACTATTATATGTATATTCCAGAATTAGGTACTTGGGTATTAGAAAAGATGAGAAAATTCAGTTTTTAAGAAATTACAAAAAATTAAATATAACTTTTTAGGGACTGGGAAAAATAGATGGTTACTTAAATTACAACCATCTGATATGTATTCAGAACTTTGGGTAGATAAAAATAATAGAAGTTTATTATAAAAGATAAAATTACCAAATACAAAAAGTTATATAAAAGATCAATTATTGTTAGATAATGATTATGTATTTACGGGTGTTATGGTTAAAGAGGATTTAATGGATATATTTATTAAATCTCGGGAGGGTAGTTTTATAGACATAGTATATAATTATGATTTAGTACCTAAAATAATCGAAAAACTTACAGATGAAATATGTTTACAGTATTTAAATGATAATAATGAATATGAAAAATACTATACTACATATTCAGATTTTATTTCAAGAGGGCTAAATTGTAGGTATTATGCTGCTAAACTTAGAAAAATAACGCTTAGTAATAAAGAATATCATTCGAGTAGATTAAAGACAACAGAAACCTATATTACAGAATCAAAAGCTAAGTTTGGAGAAAATTCCTTTGAATATTTATCTGAATATACTGGAAGAATTGATAAAATGACTTTTAAATGTAATAAGTGCGGAACAACTTTTTCAGTTTTAGCAAAAACACATTTAGAAAGTTCTCATGGTGGGTGTCCAGTTTGTAATACTAATTCTATAAAAGAAGATAGAAAGTTTTCTAATCAAGACTTTCAAAATAGGTTGGATAATATTTATGGAATTGGAAAGTATAAGTTAATATCTAACTTTATCAATTGTAAGACTACTGTGGAAATTTTAGATCTGGAAACAAATACTATATTTAAACAAGATCCAGAGAATTTATTATATCATGGACTTACAGATCCTAGCACTGTTACTAAATCAAAGGGAGAACGATTAGTAGAGCTTTGGATTAATAAAAATTCAGATAAAATATTGGATTATAAGTGGAATACTAAAGTAAGTGGAATAGAGGGCAGGTGTAGAGATTATGTTATGATTGATTTTATTATAAATTATGGTGGGAAAACCATATGGATTGAATATAATGGAATTCAGCATTATACATATTTTTCACTATATCACAAATATGATAAAAATCTTTTTGATGACCAAAAAAGAAGAGATGAAAATGTAAGAATTTATTGCAAACAGAATAATATAATGTTGATAGAAATTCCTTACACTATAAGTTCTTTTAAAAGAGTTTCTGAATTTTTAAATAAAGTAGTTTTTGAAAATATTGATCCAAGTACTTTAGTAGATTATAATCTTTTATATGAAACTACAAAAGGAAAATAATATAAAATTTAAATTGAAATATGAAATTTATTGCAAAATTGTTTTCGACAATGCTACCTGCATCTGACAGTAGCATGATACCTCGAGATGTTGCGGAATCTTTCTTTAGTAGCCAAGAGTTTAAACAAGCCTTAGAGGATAGAAAGCTCTTTGGAACATTAACACACTTAGCCAGAAATCTATCATCTGCCAAAAATGGTGGTCCTGCAGTATCTAAGACTATAGGAAAAGATGATCTCCTTTTATTAATTGGCGAAAGTTCACCTACACATGTGTTAACTAAAGTTTGGTTCGAAAATGACGGCTGGTGCTATGGGGAGTTTGAGATTCTCTCCGAAGATGGCCTAGACGATGAAGCTATACAAAGAATCAGAAGAGTAAAGGGCCTTCTTAAAAATGGTTGCAAAATTGGAATTTCCTGTGTCGTTCTTGGATATTGGGAAAATTCTAGCGGAAGTGACTATTTAAAGCGTATGGTTGCGCTAAAAGGGGCTGACCTTACATTAAACCCTTCTTGGAAAAATGCAGGTATAGTTTCAATTGATGGTTCTGAGAGCGAAAAAACATTCTCTGAACTTGATATAGAGTATGATCCTGAAGCTTATAAGGATACAAAAATAAAAGTTAAGCAATTTTCTAACTTCGATTCGGGAGATTTATTAAAGTCTTCTAAGATTAATGGAAAGTTTACGCAATTAAAAGCTAAATCATTTTCATTTAATTCTGAAATAAATTCAATAGAGGATACTATCGTTAGTGAATCTGTAATAGAAGAACCTATTCAAAAGGATTTCTCAGTTGCTACAGTTAAAGAGAGAGTTAGAATTGGAAAGATGTCTCCTCGCCAAAGATTTCGTCTACTTGTTTTGGAATATAAGCAAGCAGTAAAACAAGCTGGTGGTCCTGAAAAGATGGATCCAGAAACGCTTAGAGTTATGAAATCTTTATTTACTACTGATCTCTTGGATATTATGAAAACAATTACCCCTGAGATTATGAAAGGAAAAAATCCAGGAACATTACTTGGAGCATCTAGTTTAGGTAAGAATGTACGTAAATAATATGCGTTTTTTATATGAATTGCTGGAAATATCTAAATGAGATAAATCAGCATCAAATCATACTTAGATAAATCTAAAGAAGTGATTTGTTCAACGACTATGTATATAAACTGTCAAAATAGACAGAAGATATAGTCTAAATTATAAATAAATTTTATAAATACATTGATAAGTGTACAAAAATTGTTTTTACCTTATAAGATGGCCCTTCAAGAAGTTACTAAGATGAATGCTATCTCTAAGAATAGATATCAAAAAATTCAAGCTGCTTATGTAGACTTCACAAACGCAATGTTAGAGGAAATATTCGCGCCGAAGAATGGTACGAAGAAAGAAGAGCCAGTAGAAGAAGAAAACCCTGAAGAAAACAGTTAAAAAGATTATGAAAGTAGAAAGACGTAAATTATTCTCTTCTTCGATTTCTCCACGGCGCAAGTTATTTTCAGGTGGAGTAACTCAGGCAGAATATAAGAAAATTCAGTGTAGAGATTGTGGTTATATTATGGATACTTTAGCCACTACAACTAACTTCTTATGTCCTAAATGTGGAGCTGTAAATAGATTTAATGTTTTAGAAGTTACACCAAGTCCTGAAAATACTCCTGAAGCTGTACAAGTCGAAGTATCAAAAATTGAAGAAGTAGAAAAAGGATTCTCAAGACGTTCGTTATTCGGCGGAGATAATAATGCCGCTATACAAAAAGAATTTTCAGAACCGTCAAACGAATTTGAGGTAAAATTAAAAGAATTTTCTGGCAAAACTTTAAATGAATCAGAAGTTGTTAAGGCATTTGGTATTTCCGCCGAAGATTTAGTTGAAAAAGGTTTTGCTAGTATTGATGAAGATAATAAAGTTACTATTCCTGAAACTGCATTCTTACAATCTAAATTATTCTCTAAGTTAATCGTATCAGTGACTAAGATTTTGGATTTAGACCTAATAGAAGGACCTAAGGAAGACATAATTAATATGTTAGAATCTAAAGGATCTTTAGGGCCGAAAGGTATAATGCTAATTAAAAAAGCTCATTCTCTTCCACTTGAAGAAATGAAAGAAGTTGAGTTCTCTAGCACTGAAGAAGTAGAGGATTGGATTAAAGATTCTGGAATTATTGGAGACTTAAAGATAGAGTTTGGTAATTCTGCAATGGGAATTAAAGAATTTACAAAGATCCTAGAAGAGAGATATGATGATGCTCCAGATAATATAATAGATATATTAATTGATCGTGGAGTAATCAAAATTCAAGGAAATCAAGTTGATATAATGAAATAAAATATTTATAAAACTCAGTATGAAAAATACAAGATTTATGGAAGTCCTATTCTCAGCTGTAGAGGATAAGGATGAAGAATTAGCAAAGCAAGTAGCCAAAGATATTGAAGATGCTAAGGCTAATGGCTCTGTTGATACTGAAGAAGTAAAATATGAAAATATCGGTGACGGTAAAGTTTCAGTAACAGACAAAGAAAATGGCGAAGTTACTATCGTTGAAAAGGCTTCCGATGAGGATGATACTTATGATATGTATCCAGCTGAACAATCTGAACAAATCGAGGGATATCTTCATCCGGAAGGGGATGGAGTAACTCCGGGTAATCAGGTAGGTGCAGCTGACGAGGAAGTTGAAAATCATATGGATGGTAGTGCTGTTATTGCACCAAATCTTCCTGATGGTGGTTTAAATCCAGCAGCTGGTCATGAAGAAAGTGTAGAAATTACTGCACAAGAAGGTCCTGAAGCTGTAGAAGAATGCGAAGAAAAAGAATTTTCTGTAAGCACTGATAATAGCGTAGTTCTTAGAATTTTCTCAGATCAAGAATTTTGTGAAAGATTATTCTCGGAAGTTATTGAATCAGAAGAAACAGCTAAAGTAGGTGATCTTAAAGTAGAAAAAACTGGTGAAAATGAAGTAGTTGTTACATCAGAATCTACAGGTGATCAAGCAAAGGTAGAGTTTAATGGTGAAGATATGGATGTTACTGAGCTAGAATCTAAGAATTTTAGTGAAGCAGAACAGTTTGATCCATTGTTTGTAGTAGGAGTAGATCCAGTAAATCATGTTATTGTAGATGCTCCAGAGTATGACGAAGCATCAGCTCAAGAATTAGTTCAGAGTTTAACAGAAAAAGGAGTAGCAGGAGTTAGAATTTTTGATAACCCCGAAGACGCTCGTGAATATGCTATTGATCTCTTGAATGGTCTTGGTGTAGTTGAAGACGAACAACTTGGAGAACCTGAACAAGCAGAATTTTCAGATCATACTATTTACTTAACTGAATTCCAAGCTGATAATACAGACTTTATGTGTCGTTTCTTCTCTGAATCTGTAGATAGTATTAGTGCAACTCAGGATGCTATTGAAGATGCTATTGAAAATGGTGATGAGATTGAAACAGATTCTGAAGTTATTACACCTATCGATTCTAAGACTGCAGTTATACAGGATAAAAATAAAGATGAATTTACTAAAGTTAGTTTAGAAGGTGAAGAAATGGAGCTTGAAAAGATAAGCGAAGATCAAGCAGAAGAGTTGACAGATCATATCGTTGTTTCTGAAGAAGAGGAAGACGAAGATGAAGAAGAAGAAAAAGAATTCTCTGATGTTTGGTGTGACGAAGCAGAAACTAAATTTTTCTCAGAAAATGAAGAACTTACTCAGTATATGATTCGTTTGTTCTCTGAAGAAGCTGATTCTGCTGAAATTGAAAGCGCAATCCAAACTGGCGAACAAGTAGAAACAGATAAAGAAATTATTACGCCTATCGATTCTAAGACTGCAGTAATCGAAGATAAAGAAAATGGCGAATTTACTAAAGCTGAGATGGATGAAGAGGTTCTTGATGTTAATCCTATCTCAGAAGCAGAAGCCGATAATCTAACAAACAGTGTTGCAGTAGAAGATAAAGTTGAAAATCATGAAGAAAAAGAATTCTCTGAAGATATCTACTGTAATGAGGCAGAAACTAAATTCTTCTCTGAAGGTGAGGAATTTACTGAATATATGGTTCGTCTATTCTCTGAAGAAGATGGTCATTGTCCAGTAGAAAAAGCTATTGAAACTGGTAAGAAAGTAGAAACAGATAAAGAAATCATTACTCCAATTTCAGCTACAGAAGCAATTATAGAAGATAAGGAAAATGGTGAATTTACTAAGGCTACTATGAGTGAAGATGATATTGAATGTCATCCATTATCAGAAGAAGAAGCTGATAAACTTGAAGAACATTCTATTGATAAAGAAGAAAAGAAATTCTCAGGAGATTATGAAGATCCTATTCTTAATAAATTCTTCTCAGATGTTGTAGGTGCAGTTCCTGTTCCTGCTGGAGAAGTAGATCCTAATACTCCTGTAATTCCTTTAGCTGATCCTAATGCTGTAGCTCCTCAGGAAGTAGCAGTTCCGGCAGGTGTTGCTCCTACACAAGGTAATGCTACTAGTGTTGAAGCTATTGAAGATAAAGCACTCCAAGCAGTTCAAAGTATTCAGGCAGTAGCAGAAGAAGCAGCTCAACAAATTATGGAAGCAAAACAAGCTCCTGCACAGGCTCAAGAACAAGATCTTCAGGAAGCTCAGTTCTCAGAAAAGAAATTCAGTGATACAAATGATACCTTAGTATCTTGGTTGACTGGAAATAGTTTTCGTAAATAATTGAACATAAATAGATAAGATAGGTTTATGGTTATCCTTAAAAACCATTTTACATAAACCAAAAATAATAAAAACATTATATACATTATGAATACACAGTATTTGCAAATGATGCAGACTCCTTCAATGATGGAGGCTCTTATTAATAGCTCAGTATCAGCAGAAGATGCTAACCTTCGTTCTCGTGAATATGCTAAGATGTTTTCTCGTAACGATGAAATGAAAGATTTGTTTGGTCTAGGTAATGCAGGTAACTTGCTGCAGAAGACTTTCTCTGGTTATGCAGAAACTCCGTTGCTGTCTACTCAGTATTTCAATGCTTCTGTAGCTTCTTATGTAAGCTCATTCGCAGGTTATATGTCTATTGAACGTGACTTTGATCAGCCTAACGGTTTGTTCTATTGGTTCGACGTTTTGGGTGTAACTGATATGCGTTCTGTTATTCCTAACTTAGGTCCGGATAACTATCAGGATATTCAAGCTATGGGTAACTTTACTTTGAATATTACTCCGACTACTAATGCTGACTATTCTTCTTTGATTGGTCGTAAGATTATCCCTGGTACAGTACGTGTTAAGATTGCTACTGCAACTGAAAAATTCGAATTGATCGATAATGGTCAGGGTGCTTTCATGGCTGTTGCTGGTAAGATTTCTAACGGTACTATCAACTATTTGAATGGTCGTGTAGAATTTACTTTGGCTACTGCTTTGGCTGGTGATGCTGCTACTGAATCAATCACTATTGTAGGTAAAGAAGATGTTACTGGTACTCCTTGTAACACTATTGGTGCTTCTAACGCACATGCTAATGATAAGAGATTTATCGCTAAGATGCAACAGCTTGGTTTGGCTACTGTACCTGATATGTTGGTAGCTGAATATAATATTGCTGCTTTAGGTGCTATGAAGAAAGCAACTGGTTCTGATATGGCTACTTTCTTGTTCACTAAGCTTCGTGAATTGTATACTAAGGTAATTAACTATAAATTGGTTTCTACTTTGGAAGAAGGTTATAATGGTAACGTTATGGCTGACTTGGATTTGACTCAGGGTGCTATGACTGGTCAGTTCATGGATTATCGTTCTAGAGTTGATTTGTTCGACGCTTACTTGATTAATGTTGAAAGTGCATTGGCAACTAAAGCTGTTAAGGGTGTTGATGTTACTGCTTATGTAGCTGGTAATATGGCATCTAATCAATTCCAGAAGGGTGGAATGATTGGTAAATGGGAACGTAATACTAAGATGACTTATATCAATGACCTGTTGGGTTGGTATAATGGTATTCCTGTACTTCGTTCTACTGATATTGCTGAAGCTCAGGGTGAAGGTACTTTCTATGCAATTCACAAAACAAAAGATGGTCAGATGGCTCCGCTTGCACGTGGTATCTATATGCCTTTGACTGATACTCCGACTATTGGTAACTACAATAACCCAACTCAGATGGCTTCTGGTATCTACTATCAGGAAGGTACTAAGTATATGGCTCCTGAATTGGTACAGAAGGTTACTTTCAAATTCGGTATCTAATTAAACCATAAAAATCATTTGGATCGTTAAACTCTCAGATCCCTAAAGAATAAAATGATTTTAAATAAAGAGAGGGATTCCTTAGGTCTTATAGGCTTAAGGTTCCTTCTCTTTTTAATTTTATACAATTATGGCAAGTACATTTAGATTAAAGAGAAAATTATATTCCGATGATAAAGGCGGAATGAGTACTGGGAAAAAATTAGCTTTAGGTGGCCTCGCAGCAGGTGCAGCCATTCTTGGGGCTAAAAAAGGTGCATTTGGTGCTAACATAATGGCTAAGACTAATACTGGATTAATGAAAGCTGGTAAAGCTGTTGGAGGAAAAATTGGAGATAGAATGATGATGTCTGGAGCTAAGGATTTTGGAGTTGCACGAGCTAAACAAATTGATAATGCACTTTTAAAGAAAACAGGATCTCAGATAACAAAACAAGCTTTTAATGCAAAAGCTGATCAGAAAGGTATGCAGGCACTTGGGAAAATTATGAAATAATTATGGCAACTTATAGACTTAAAAGAAAAAATTTTGGATTATTTTCTCCATTCGCCAAAACAGCAGCAAATTGGACTACAGCAAAAGGAGCTTTTAAAGCAGGAGAAAATGCCAAAGGTTTTAAGAATTTAGCTTCTACTGTAGGAAGAGGTGCTATTGGAGTAGGTAAAGGATTAGGTGTTGCTGCTGCCGGAACTGCTGCATTAGGTGCTGGTACATTCTTAGCAGCAGAAAATAAAGCTAATAGTTAAGGAAGAAGTTAATCCCTGAAAATTAATTTTAAAATATTAAAATAAGTTTTATGAGTGATGTAATTTACAGAGGTCTTAAACTCTCTTCTAATAAATGTAGGTATTTTCAAGTAAAAGAAGGACAAATAAGCTCTATAGTAGAGGATACTTCAAGATCTACTCTCACTCTAACTTATTCTCCAGGAAGTACTTCTGGAAGTTTATCAGATCTTTTAGGAATACCATGTACTGAAAAAAGAATTGACATGCTCCCTACAGGACTTCCTAAATTATTTAAAAATACTTATGTTACATTAAATGGACTTAAGTTAAGAAAATTAACTTATGATCCACATACTATTAATATAGTTATTGTAAATGACTCAGAATCTAGAGTTATCCAAAACTATAATTATACAACAATAGTAGTTTCGGAAGGAGATTATAAAAATCCTGAGTTTATAAATTTCTTGTTTTATTCTGGAAATCTTATATATCTTCAACCTATTGGACCTAGACCAAGCTGTTATGAGATAAGAAATTTTCCTAAAATTATAATTAGTTCAGATGATGTTGCACTTGAATCTGAATCTGAAACAATATTTACATTAAGAAGGAAATATAATGATTATGTTATAAGAGCTGTAGATTATCAAGATCAGTTTATTCTAGAATTACGTAAAATTTTAGATGATTATGGTTTAGAGTTAGTTAGAATTAATAAAGAAACTACATTAACTAAAACATCACATGTTGTTTATCAGTTTCTTCAGACTCCAGTGAAAGATAATCATCCTAAGTATTCTGATGATAAAGTAATGCAGCATAAAATACCAGTTGAATTTTATTTAAGAAGTACTGATATGCCATTATTCTTTGACTTTAAAAATAGATATATGAATGTCACATTACTTACTAATTTCTGTGAATTCAAAACATCAGATAGATATGGACAAAGATGGACAGCTGCAATAAAATGGGGAGGAATAACTGAAGATTTTAACCAGACATATCAACAAGATGATAATTCAAATTTCTCTTATCAATGTCAATTCAGATGTGAACTATTTTTCTATGAAGTAATTGATGATAGATATAAATTCCTAGAAGAAATAGTTCAGAATATAGAGTTTGAACGAAATAATCCAGATTATCATTATGAAGTTCCGGTTGATACTGAAACAACAATTATAAACAAAGGGTTATGATAAATTTTAGAAAGAAGAAATACCTTATCCAAAATTTAATGCCGGACGCTATTGAATATTTAAAGAAACAAGGATTACGGCCTAATATTATAACTCCAGAGCAAGCAGATAGCGTTAGTAGAGTTAATTCTAAGGCTATGGTTTTAGTTTCATTTATAAAAAATGAGTCTGGATATTATCAAATTCAAGTACAGGATAAGGAATTATACAATTATACTCAAAAATTAATCAAAGATATTTTTAGAATGAGAATAACTGATATCAATAAAGAAACCAGAGTAATCACAGCAGAAACTGATCACTTAGGAATAGCTTTTGATATTATAGAAATTCTCGCTACAAAATATAATTTATCAGTTGTGGCATGATTAAATTTAGACAGAAAGAATTTACAGAATATGATGCAATGAGAAGTCTTTATGTAAAACTTATGCGATATTCTGATAGAAATAAATTCGGAGTAATAGATACTAGTGCATTAATTCCTGTTCTTAGAGGAAATAATGTAGTAATCGAAAGATTTGTAATTAGTACTTCTATGTTTGGAAAAGATAAATATAGAATGTATCTAAAAATTGGTGCCAAAGCAAAGTTACCAGATGAGGTTAGACTTCCAGGTAAAACATATGATAAACGTCTTGGAAATATGCAATTAAACGTAAATCATTCTATATTTGCGCCAAAAGATAGTGATCCAAATTGGAATAATAACAATAATGGAGGAAATAATAATACTTCTTTAGGAGACACTTCTGGACCTAGGAATGATAATTTTGAAGAAAGAAGAGGTGGAAAAAAGAAAGAAAAGAAGTATTCAGAATTTCCAGGATCAATTTTAGAGCAAAGAGAATTTAAGAGTAAAGGTGGTGATAAACAATATCCCTATCTATCTGGTTCATTCTCTCCCTCCTTTGATCTATCTTATGAAGTTTCTGAATTACTTGGAGAGGCTATCAAATATGATAAAAAATCAAGATCGTTGGTCTTAGAATTCAAATCTATCGAAGATGCTATTAATGCATTGAATATATTACCCTTCGGATTAGGTTATAAGATATATTTACTTAATGCATGATGATTGTAAAGAGATTTTCTCAAACCAAGATATTAAATACTAATAACCCAGCTCTTGGTTTCACTAAAGGGAGAAAATATGATACAGATATGGATAGACTGGGTAGAATGAATACTTCTCAACGTGAATTAGCTGGAATCGGTAATTTAGGAAAAGAAATGAGAAAATTAAATCAAGAATTAAATCGTGGAGGAAGAGGTAAATGGCAAGATACAGATTAAAAAGAAAATGTTACAATGCACTAACTGAAGCTGCCGGAAATACACTAGGAGGAGTTACAGAAGGAGTTGGTAAAGCTCTTGATAATAAAGTAGCCGGAATTGCTGGTGGTGTTTTAGGAGCTACTAAATTAGGAGGAACTATTGGAACAATGATAGGGGGACCATTTGGAAGTATTTTAGGTATGGGAGCTGGTTATCTCTTAGGTTCTGCAGCTACTAGAGGTCTTGGAAAAGGTCTTAAAACTGCCGGTCAAGATATGCAAACTTAATTATAGGAGGATTTAAATTATGATTAAGTTTAGACAAAAAGAATTTTTTTGGGGAATGGCTTTAAATGCTGCAGGGGCTATTGGTACAGGTCTTTCTCTAAAACAAGGTTCTGATCAAATGAAACAAGCTGAGGAACAAGCAGCACAGGCAGAGGAGCAAAATAGAAAGATGACCAAAGCTTTAAATAAAATTGCAGAGAACGCAAAAAATAATCCACAAGCAGCACAACAAGCAGCAGATGTAATAGGACAAAAACAGTTTGCTCAGATAAATTTTGCAAAACTTACAGCAACTCTTAAAAATAATAAAACTTTAGGAAATGCTAAAGGTCTCGCTAAAGATGTCGGTAAAATTGTATGGAAAGGAAAAAATAAGCTGATTGGTGGAACTATGATGGGAGCTACAATGGCAGGAGCTTCATATCTTACTGATAAAGCAATTCAAAAAGATATGAAGAAAAATGGAATGCCTCTTGAAAAAACCTATTCTGCTGGATCTATAATGAAAGCAGTAAAAGGTACTGGAAAGGTTTTAGGAGAAGCTGCAAAAAAGAATAAAGGAACTTTGATAACAATGGCTGCTCTAGGTTCTGCTCCCATGGCTCTCGGATACTCTGCTGAAAAAGCTCAATATAAAGATCAGATGGCATCAACTCAGAGAAACTATGCAGTCTCTGGAGTAATGGCAGTTAAAAGATTACTTACTGGCGCTTCTAAATCTGTAAGAAATTCACAGATATTTAAAACTCCTGGACAAACAATTTTAGGTGGACTTTCTAATTTATCTGGCGGAGGTGGTCGAAAAAGTGTATACAAATTCGGTCATCAGTTAAATAGATATGGAAAACACTCAGGTTCAGTATGGTCTCAAAAAGCAGGTAAATTCATTATGGATAACCCCAAAACAGCCTTAGCAGGTAGTATTCCAGTCGGTGCAGCAGTTTTAGGAGCAACATGGGGAACTGGAGAGAAGATAGTAAATAAAACAGCTCGGGCTTTAGATAAAGATGCTTTCAAATATCAAGATTCTAAAAATCAAGAAATACAATGATTATAAAAAGAAAATTATTCACTAAATACGACGATACTGATAATCTTAAAAGAATGAAGGATTCAGATATTCTTGCTGAAAAACCAAAACAGGCTCCTGGATATGGTTCTGTAGCTGGGGCTGCTCTTGGTGGTGCTGCTCTTGGTGGAACAGTTGGTTCTGTAGCTGGAGCTTTTGGAAAGAATAAGGCAGGTCGTAGTTTACTTGGAAGAATGGGTAAAGGTGGAAAAACTGGATTAGTTGTTGGTGGTCTTCTAGCAGGTGGAATGGCTCTTCGAAATAGAAATAAACAAGCTGAAAATAATGAATGGTATAATAAAAGACTTAATTATGCTCAGAGACAGGCTAGACGAAGAGAAAAACAGGATTGGAAGACAAATATGACTCAAAGAGATGGTTATTCCTATTAAAATTAATAAAAAATTATGGCAAAATTTAAACCAAAGAAAATAATCAGAGATGTAAAGGAGTTTTATAAAAATAACCCTACGGCAAAAATTACTACTGCCACTGCTGGATTTTCTGGAACTAATCTTGCTATTAATGCTACTAGAAAAAATTCTGATAAAAAATATCAAGATGAACAGCTAGAAGCAATGGATAGATTAACTAAAGCACTTGGAGGAGTTAATAAAACTTTAAAAGAGGTAGAAGTAAAAGAACCTAAAAAGACAACCTCTTATAAATTTAAAAAAATCTTTTCCGAGAAAAATGATAATAACATGATTACATTTAGAAGAAAAGACTTTAGTATATTATCTGATACTGTTAAAGGAGCTATAATTGGTGGAAATGTAGCTACTCTAAGTTTACCATTATCCGGAAAAGATGCTAAAAATATTAAATATGAAGGAAGTAACCCTACTTTCCGAAAATTAAATGCTCTAAGTCCATTTGCTAAACGACTTGGAGTAGTAGCCGCCGGAACATTAGTCGGAGCAGCTCTTGGAGCCTTAGTTGGTACTGTAAAGAAAGGTGATGAGGCTATTTCCAGAAAGTTAACAGTTGATAATAGATTAATGGATAGAGTAGTAGAGGATCTTAAGAAAACAGGTTTTAAAGAAGGCTCCGATTTTACAAGAGATCCTAAAACGGCGGATTCTCTTAAATCAGCAATAAGTGTAGCTATAACAAGAAATTCTGGTGAACTTAGACTTCTAGTAAATACAATAGCAGATAATAAACTAAAAGATATAACAAAAAACATAATACGAAATCTACCAAACTCAAGTGCAGTAACAGAAGAAAGTAAAAGTAGATATAATGAGATTTCTATAACTACTATATCTGATGGAACCGCTGATGTTGGTTTAATAGCTGGAATATGTGAAAAATTTATAAGAAATAAATATCCAGTATATCTCGTAGAAGTTGGTTAAATAAAACAATTAATTATTATATTTAAATTATGGCACAATGGACTGAAACTCTCGAACCGTATGTAAAAGTTATAGAGAGAGTACATACCGCAGCTCTTAATCCTACTGCAGGTGAAAGTTTAATTATCGGAGTGACTTTAGTTTCTGATGCAGGCCCAGCAGTTCCTACACTGATCTCTAGTCAATCTGAATTCTTAAAAACTTATGCTTCAGGGGACTTAACAGAAGATTATATGGCATCCTTGAATAATCTTTATCATGATGCTAATAATACAGGAGATAAAAATGTAGCTGCAACAATGTGGATGAATGCTTATAGATTGGCTGGCTCTAATGTTATGCTGGTTTGTAGAGCATCTAAAGCTAACGATATCTACTACGCTAAACCCATGACTAAAACTGATTATAGTACATATATCCTTAGAGATGGTGCTTTAATGAAGGGATTTAGAGATGCTGATAAAGGTGTCGTTAAGTTTGTTCTTGATATTGATGGTGATGATGCAGAACATGATCAAGATGGATGGTCAATTAATTTGAATGGAGTAGGTATTCTTGGTAATCGTACCACCGATGATGGTCCTCAATATGATTACTATGTAAGAACTCTCCCTGACTTAGTAGATCAAATGAATGAAACTAATAAATTCTTCTCTCCATCTTATAAATTCTTCACAGATCCTAATAATATCGTTCCTGAAAATGAAACAACTGATCCCGATAAAGCAAAGGCAGTTGTATTCTATGAACTTTATCTAGGACAGGATATGCTAGATACTTCAGACTCTAGATGTCCACTAGGAAAGCAGTATATCGTGATTTGTGAACCTGATTGGACTAGTGATAATCCTAATCAAAAACTTATAGATATTAATGCTTCTGCTTGGTCTGGTTTCGAAGAACAGAAATATTATGCAGTTAATCAATATAACTCTAATACTGACCTGAGAGTTAGAATTAGACGTTTTAATCATGATGCAGTAGTTACCAAAGAATTAACTAACCCTGCTTTGAACGAAAACTCTGATTCTCCTTATATGGTACTATCGGCCGTTCTAGATACCTATACCAAGAAAGGAACAGTAGAACCGTCAGAAAGTATCCTACAGCGAGATTTTTATGAAGTCGCTGTTCTTGATCCTAATATTTCTGACGAAGTACAGTTCTTTAATATAGGTAAAGTAACCGGCCGTGGAGATATGGAAGTATCAGAACTCAATGAACTCCTAAGTATGATTCAACTTCAACTCCCTGACGATATGAGAGAGCTTGGATTGAACTACTATGGATACGGAGCTGATGATAAAGTATGGGTAGAACTTGATCCTAATGATCCAAATGCAGGTTCTTATAAACAAACAGTTTCTTCAATGACTGATCTTTACAACTCAAAAGGTATGTCAGTTGGAGATGTTTACCGAGTTGGATCTGGAAGTTCATATAAGTACTACGAATATCAAGAAAATGGTGGAGATCAAGTTTATGCAAAATTAGGCGTAGATCCAACTGAAACAGATATTCTTGATGTATCTGAATCGGATCTTAAGAAAGCACTTGACGAAATCAATATTCAGGAAATCTATGTGGTTGAAGGATTATGTGACCTTGGAAATACATCACTAAGTTTCCAGAATTACTTGGCTAATATGGCTATCAATTCTAACTATTTCTATCCAGTATCAACAGTTCAGAGCACAAATTATATGACTATTGCTAATAATGCAACTAAAATAGCACAAGATTCATATAAACTCTATCTGTCTGCACCTTGGGATATCGACTCTGGTACATTTGGATGGAAATATTATTGCTCACCTGCTGTTGTTTACTGGGAAGCTGTAGCTAGAAACCGTA